>ERZ1027094.16-NODE-16-length-147720-cov-19.993458_pt1 | contig 147720 bp, 127 predicted proteins | sample MGYA00519410_ERZ1027094 | MGnify/ENA primary metagenome ERZ1027094 (study PRJEB26926, sample SAMN06164647) | human gut metagenome | biome: ENVO:00009003; feature: ENVO:2100002; material: ENVO:00002003 | host: Homo sapiens | place: USA | collected 2012 ...
ACGAAGGTACGGGAAAGAGCCATACTAGTCAATACGCCAATTTTGGAAGTTTACTGGACATATCCACCATACCTTTTCCCTGTGATGTGGTGAAATTTCATCTGGGTCTAATGTATTTTTACTATAATCCCACTCATTTTCAATCATTTCCGGATATTTTGCTTTGAGACTGTTATATCCTGGAATAATTATTCTCCCCAAACAAATCGGACATTTTGAAGATTCTACTGTTCGCTTCGAAGGGGCGGTTCTATTTGAAATTTTCTTTTGATATGAATATCCACAAGTTGGACATTTCCACCAAACTTTTAGATTCGACCCATAAGATATGGTCTCAGGTGTAATCTCACCATTTTTTTCATAATCCCATTGTGCAGCAATGTCAGGAAATTTCTCCAATAGTGATTTCATGTTTATTTTTTAAAAGCAATATACATCTTTATACCAATTCAACCATGAATGCAAATCTGATTTCACATCATTAACTGCGTTTAAAACATCATAGTTAGTGAAGGAATTAAACATTTTATTTCTACAAGTTAATTCCTTATATCTAAGGATTGACTGGTTCAACATCCTGTTTTTGGCATGATGGCATACCGAGAATGTCGTATTTTTGTAGACTCCTGTTTCCTGCAGAGCAAAGCCAAGCAGTTGGTTCCTCCATAACTGATTTAATCCTTCCCTAAATGGACATCCAATAATCTGAATATTTCCTTGATATTTCTCTTCGTGAGTTCTGTAAATATCCCAATACTTATATTTTATCTTATGATAATAACATTTTAGAGGTTCATTGGCAATATCAGTAAGTGAACATTTGATACAATTATCTTTGTACACATTATTTTTGCTGTTATATCCACCACACGTTGTAAACTCTTTCTCGCTAAGTTTATGCTCAATTAACCATAGGCATAGATTATTTTCATTATCATAGTAAGAAATAGCTACATCAGCATCTGTACCGGCACCTGAACAGTGATCATTCAGCACTCCTTTTCCTTTCTTTACATCTTGTCCCCAATATTCAAAACAGAATCCATGATATAGCTTATCTCTTGCTATTTCCTTAAAATTTGATGGACAGGTAGATAATTTTTTTAGAATATGACTAGCTTGTTCAGAAAGAAGTAAAGGCATAAAGAGATTAATACAAGCCATCTGAGAACTTACTGCATGGGGAGTAAATTCATGAAGTTTATACGCGAAATCGCCATGTTGCATTTCTTCCAAATATGATATTATTGGTTTATATGTCATGGCATATGATGATGTTCCAACAGGGAAAAAAGCATCATACTCATGTCCTTTATACCAACCTCTGTCTTTTGTTATATTTTTACGTTTCCAGTTAATGATGTGACAAAAGATTGCTTCTTGGTCTGGAGTCAAGTACTTTGGCAAATAATACTTTATTCCGTTTATTGTTTTTTCCATCTGCTATTTTCTTATATTCCATGTTATGCAATGTAATGCCCCACCATCTTTAGCAATAGCATTACAGTCTATTTGCCGTACTCGACAATAGGGGAACGCTGTTTGTACAAAACGTTTCGCCTGCTCATCTTCATTGATACCAAACTTCGGTAATATAATATTGTTACCGACTTGAAGGAAATTGATATATGCCCAATTTAAGTCATATCTGGGTTCTTGTACTGTAAATAACATCTCCGTTACTACATATCCGTTTTCTTCAAGAACCTTACGAATCAAAATGGCTTCCTCTTCATCAGAATCACGATGATTACCCATGAGAATACGATTCCCTCCACAATATTTTATAAAACCATCAGCATGTCCATAAACATCAGCTTCTTCATCATCTAACTCTCCAGTAGCGTGCCATGGTATAATAATTACCTTATGTCCGAAAATGTCTTCTAATTGTTTGTGAAAGTCTACATCATGTTTATCCGTGTTATTTTCTGCAAAAACTTTATCGGTCATAATCACATTATCCCCACATAGTACAACATTACCTCCATCAATTACTATGTCAGTCTCTCGATATTGTATGCCTAATTTTCGACACGCTTCCGCACAATCTGTTATGTATGACTTTCTCTTTTCAATTCGGACTAGGTAATCTGGAGCATATTGGTATTTTAAAAAAATATTTTCTTCTAATTGAATAGGCATGAAATCTCTTGCCCAAATATCTTTTGCATCATAGATTTTTCCATACGGAATTTTCAATTCATCCATGACTGACATCAATTCATTGCAAAACGTACTATAGTTTTTCCAGAGACTCAACTTGTTCGATATGTAAACGAAATTAGTATCTTTATCTTGTATCATAATGCACATGTAATTGGTTTATAGCATATTAGTACTATTTTTGAAGCATGTATCATTGTAATGCGCTACTAATGATTCTTGGAGCATGGCAGCTAATTTGGTTTCTGAAAATTCGTCTAATCCATGGAATCCAGTAGAATATGGATCTTCACCTCTAAGGTACAAGAAATAGTATGCTAATGTAGCCTTTAAGGATGTTATGGTGACAGGTGAACAATTTTCCATATATTTTTCAATTTCTGAAACAAGATCCAGACCATTAATAACTAATTCTGATAGAATTTCTAATTTCTCATCTACAGTATTTTCGGCATATTCAAAACACAAATTGTCAAAGTACACTTTAGGCTGATAAACGAATATACTTCCGTCAGAGTCTCTAAAATTATCTAAATTGATTTTAACCATAATTTTAAGTGTGAAAGATGAAACGTTTTATAAGTCTTTCATAATTTTTGCATCTTCCTTTAAGAAACAGCAAAAGATGATGCTTCCTTTATATTTGCCCACTACTTGTTTTTTCAACGCATCTGTCATAACTTGTTATTTTTTCTTTTCCTCACTTGACAAGAGAAATAATACCTACTCTTTAATAACTTCCATCTCCAAAATTTCACCATTAGTACGATAGTTACCTATTTTGTCTCCTCTGTAGACAACTTTTGATTCGAGAATTTCTCCTCTTCTTAAATGTTCTACAAATAGAATGTCATCTGCTTTCAAACTACTGTTGGTTGCTTCAATTACTTTAAGAGCCTGAATCCCTTTAAATGTGACAACTTGAAATATAATCGTGCGATTCAAGTACTTAATCTTAATAGTAGAGCCTAAATGTAAATCTTGAACATATACTGTATCATCAGAATAATTCCACTCACTATCTAAACGAAAGGCTCCATACATGTCATTCCAACACTGAAACCCCATATATATTGCTATAGTATTCAATGTATATTCATTCGTTTTTCGGTCATCTACTATATATCCCATTAGCCGCTTAATAGTATTAACGCCTATGGTTCTATTTGTTGATGAAAATATTTTATCACATAAGATATCATAGTCCTTTGCCTTGTCAAAACATAGTCCTGACTTTTTCTTTATTGCATCAATTATCAGACTGTTTAGAATCATAATATCTACTTGATTTTAACTAATTTCTTTGTAAAATCTATCCGTTTCATATCTACTTCCATACTTGAACCGTAAACAAGATAAACGTTTTCTTCATCGATATCTTGTTTGATTAAATAGGCGTTTCTTACAAGATTACATGCAGGGAATTTATCAATGCTTGATAGTCCATATGAGCTGTCACCTTTTTTGATAAGCACTGCACCATTATGTATAGATTCTATACTTTCCCACATTGGCCATGTATATCGTTCATCAATAGGCATTAAATTGCTTGTGTCGATTATTGTCAATCCAATAACTTGTTTGTGAAGATCGACATTCCTATAGCTGCGTTTAACGACTGCGAAAATCCTATCTTTGTCTTGAAATAAGTATGGTGCTGCATCGACATAACAATCTGACTCAAAACCGTCTTGGGTTGAGATATAACATTCTGGTAAGACTCCATCATACTTAAAACCAATCATAATTCCAGTGCTTTCGAACAAATATATTGTGTCAAAATAGCGGGAATGTATACCTGGCTGACTAACTTTTATATATTCTCCCATGACGGTCAATGTTCGGCCCTGCCACATAGAATATTTCTCATCAAAATCATCTGTGGTTATGACTTTGTCACATTCAATTCTCATAACAATATGTATATAAATGAGTGATTGTCCGTAAAACTATCATTTTTTTTCTCTATGTCAAGTTTATCCATGCGGATTGATTCTATTAAATAATCAATAGGATATTCATTATACATACCATCCGTACATATTAGAATTTCGTCCCCAAAGCATAATTCGAGGTTATCATGATCAACCTTGTCGTCAGCATTGCCCATGATAGAGCGTGTTATTATATGCTTGTACCGTTTTTTTTCGTCAAAAGAGAGTTCTCTTACACGGCTTAATTCATTCAATAATGAGTGATCTTCTGTTTGATATAAAAGATGTTTATCCCTAAAGACATATACTCTTGAATCTCCAGCCCAAAAAATTGAAGCTTGTAAACCATTCAGGACTACAGCAGCAACAGTGCTCCCCATTTTGGAGACGCCTAAGTTCCTGCATTCTGTTTGAATATTTCTTGAAACCTCCTTAGTCACTTCATCTATAGACAGATTATTGACTAATCCATGAATATAACTTTCACATACTATCTTTGAGGCTATCTCTCCACAGTCATATCCACCTATACCATCTGCTACAATATGAATACTTTTATCATGATCGAACGACAATGATGCGAGACAGTCTTGATTTATTTCACGACATCCTATATTACTATATTTAATTATTTCCATTATACAGCTTTAATTGTATCACCTCCATGTTTGGTCACTCTTGGTCTTGTACTTATTTTCATAGGACGGCTCGTTACTCCTTTGTCGGTAGATTTAGTTGCCCATAAATAAGCTTCTCCAGGCATTAATGTAGCCATATCTGAAGATGATAATGTTTGTAGTTGGGTTATAGATTTTTGTACATGTTTAACCCATTGAGGGCTATTGAACTTGTGCATCAGCATTATCGACGAAAGTTCAATTATCTCTGTTGGTAGGCTCATTGGATCCTGACTTGCTATCATCATTGACACTCCTTTATGTCTCATTTCTCGTATAGCAGTGACAATAGTACTTGTCAACTCCTTGTTGTCCATGTATTTATGAGCTTCATCAAAAACAATGAATTTATTGAATCTTATTCCTTGATATTCCTTAACACCAGCGAATATATTCAACATTATTACGAAAAGGCCAAGGGCATCATCTTTGTCAATAAACTCATCTCTCAAATCCACAATAATCAAGCGACCTGGACGGAGTAAAGAACCCAGTTTTCGACTATCATCAATATATTCTTCAGCAAAAGATAAACGTTGTTGTGCTAATGCTTTTTGTGAAGCAGAAAGTAATGGAGACGCATCAACACTCTGCTTTAAGCTATTAAGGTTGAGATTTTTTCGGTTCGATCTCATTATAGCACGAAGCTGATTTATATAAGTGGACTCATTTCCAACAGCTTTCAGTAGGAACATCCAATCTTGAACATTTAAGTCTGTAGAGTGGAATGCAATAGGATGAATTTCTATTGAAGGATACTCTTCCTGCCTTTCCTCCAATTTGTCAATAGGACAAAGCATAATGACATCATTAATATTATCAGGCTCTGCTCCATAAATATCCTTAAGCTTCTTCAACTGACCAGCTTCGTCATTCGGATAAATCATCGAGGTAAATTCAGGTGCATAATCCATGCTTTCGCTGTAGTGGAAGATGACACTGGCCATAGGTGCCGGCAAGAGGTTTATATTGGGGAACTGCTTTAGGGTCATCTCCGTGATAGTTCCGATTGTATAGCTTTTACCTCCACCTTGAACACCAAAAAGACTTATCGTATTCGTCTCACTCAGATCAATAGCAATTTTCTTGTGACCATTAATACTTTCACCAAGAATACCATATTGTTCACTTCCGCTAGTCTTACCGATGAGAATATCGTAGACTGGTGCCTTATAATCAGCTATCTCTTCTTGTTTTGAAGTTGTTTTTGCATTATTGCATTGTTCTTTTTCGTTACTATCAGAATCTATTTTTTCTGAATCTGAAGTATTTACATTAACTATATTTTCTCCGAAGTTAGACTCATCCTTTACTTCCTCATGTTCTGAAGAATCAATAATATCTCCTTGTGATTTTTCAGAAGGCCCTACATTATCTGTCTCTTCAGATGGTAATTCTTCTTCGTGATGGCTCAATTTAAAGGATTCTTCGCGTATCAATCGATCAGATGTCTCAAAAGCTGTGCGGAAATCCTCATCAGCATTCATCATTTCCAAATCAATTGTCTTGACGGACATGTCTTTGTCGAGAATACGCTCAATCATAGGCTTTCCCATGATATAGTATAATATCTCGTTCATGTCATCTTTCCGTTGATATTCAGTACTGCCAAATTGATATATTAATCCGAGCCTCTTGAATCTGATTGTGTAATTACCTTGAATCAAAGAAAGGATAAACTTCTCATATTCATCTGCTGTTTCTTCATTGAGATATTGATACCTTGCTGCACGTTTTGAATAAAATATGAGCAGAGACTGCAATTCAAGTGTCATCAGCTCCCGGTCCAGTCGATCTGGAGTTTGAAAATCAATGTCAAAACGTTTTCTTAGAGCTAAAATAGTGTTGTCTATTTGGTGACGCATTTTTTCCTGTAATGCTGAAAGTTCATCATCAGATAAGTTTTGACGACATTTGATTTCAATTACTGTGAAAACAATCTCTCTTTTATTTGTATGAAAATCAACTAACAGGTTATCTGCACGCTCGTGTGATTCTGCATCCATATCTCGGAATAACTCCTGGTGAAGATCTATAGGAATTATGAATGAATCAGAAAGAAGGTCTTTTTTCCGTAACATTCGTTTCATCAAGGTTGTACCCAAGACTTCAAAAGCCTTGTTTCTGGTGCTTCCTAGTTGCATTATCATACTACTTGAAACAGAACGGATATCAGCTAAAAGTTCAAAAAAAGACTCTTTATCACTCAGGTTTATACCAAAGTTCTTAAAATAAGGCACTAATAATCCTTCTATTTCTGATGTCGGTCTGCAAGTCAGGAATGATGATATACCATTTAACTCCACACTCGGAAGATAATCTAAAAGATACGGAGTTTCTCCTTCTTTGCATGGAATATCATAGAATTCCGGTCCCATGTTTTTATCAAAAGTTATTACCCAGTCACTAATATCATGCACATATGACAGTAGGATGGAGTTTTTATCTTTGATGCTTAGCGTAAGCGATGGTACAGATACTTCATGATCTGTAGTCATAGAGTTTGCAACTATCCACTGAAGAGTTGAAAAAAGTTCCTGAGTTTCATTAGAAAAATTTGATACAGGATTTGCTAATGGTGCTTCAGAGATATATCTATGCCACATGTAACCCTTTTCCGCTTTTTCTACTTGAATTATCGGACGGGTGATAACGCCATTTAAGAAAAATGACTGTTGCCGTGTGTTTGAGCGTTTAAGCGATGCTTTTGTTGGAAATGGATTTACCAAGAAAGACAGATGAGCCGGATATTTATTAGGGTCATTGGTAAATTCATCCACGCTATTGACCGAAAAACGCAATTTTGGGAATAGCCTGTTATCATCTGGCTGAGAAAAAATCTCTGCTTCTTCTGATACTTGGGTATCCGGATTTAATAAGTCTCTTAATGCTTCTCCTTGCGGAAAGCGCTTATCATCGCAAAACATCCTGATTTCGTAATGAATATCAAAAGGTGTATTTGCGGTATCACGTTCAAGCATAACAAGGTTGTCAGCGAAAACAGCTGCATCTCCGGCATTGAATATATTGATAATAAGCTTGTTTGTATAAGGATGCTGTGTTATATACTTCCAAATCAGACGGTAAACCATCTGCTTGTTCACATCAGAATCTATACGATACTGAACACCAATATTAAGTAATTGGGACACATATGCTTTTAGCTGGCGAAATCCTGTCGAGAAGGTGTCATCACCAGACTGCTGAGGATTAACGTAGAATCCCCAACCAAAACATAGTTCACCAACATATTGGAGATAGTCCTCATTATGAATGTCGCGCATAACTAATGGAGCAACATCCTGAAGTAAATCTCCATAGAACAAGTTGTCCAGCTTCTTATACCAAACATCAGGCTTTCTGTAGCGAGGATCTTCTGCAGTTTTGGCTTCCCATTCTTCATATTGCTCATATATATTGACTAACCATCCCAGTCTGATAGGATGTAGAGGTGTCAGCAGTTTTGTATGAGCAATTCTGCCATCTGGCATCTCTATTTGAAGAGAAACAGTATCAATACTTTGTATGAGAACGGCTAATGACTGACTTATATTCTTTTCATCAAGAGATTTTAGCCATGCATGATATTCATGAATATACTCCTTTATGTCGCCGATGTGGTTGAATACTTCGTAAGTCTCAATTACTCCAGTTCTGTCTGGTGCTGAATTAAGAATGCTTTCAAATAAAGACACTCTTTTCTCAATAAGAGATTCAGGTATTTGTAAATCATCTATTTCTCTCAGAATTATTGATTTGAGGGTCTCATCTGTATAGTTATCTGATATTATAGCATCAATATAACACAGCTTTTTGCTGTTTTTTAGAATCGTCTCTTCCAATTCAAGAAGCTTGATTGAGAGTGGAATCTGATAGTTGTTGTTTGTATCATATCGTAATTGAAATGTTTTTATATGCGTTGCAAACTGCCAACTCTTATATTCATCGTCAGATGTTTTCCCTGATTTGTCATTTATTGCTTGTCTTTGAGGGGTAGTGAGTTCCTGTCCTTTTCGATTGAGTTCGATACGATAGCGGAAATAAGCTTGAAGTACATTATTTATTTTCATACGAGTACCTGTTTCTTCAGGCTCATCCGTAACGTTTACGACTTGCAAGAAGAACGTATCACTGTCAGAGGTCAGCAGTCGTCTGGTCTGCTGTTGAAACTCTTCCTTACTTAAATTACCGCTTGTTTTAACCTTTTCCCATTCATGTTGAATAGTTTCATCCCTAAACGCGTCTGATACATTCAGCTCAGTACCGTCATTGTTTTCTGCATATACATGGAAAAAATATGTTCCGTTCTCAAAGGCGTTATTCAGTGAGAATGTTATGTCACGATAATCCTTGTTGTTTTCTGATATTTTTTTAGTTACAACATCAGTCTCTTTATAGAAGCCATCGCCATTCATGATGGCAATCTTTACTTTCTTTAATTCGGTATAAGCACTGGGCTTGGGGGAGAAGTAGATTCGTAGTTTGACTTTAGCTCCTTTACTTGGTTCCATTTTAAGTTTTATGTCTTCACCGTCAAGATGAAAGACTTTACCACCTAATTCTACTTTTGTTATATGTAGTACACCTAATTCTGTAATGTTCTTTAGATAGCTATACCAATTAGAAAAATTCAACTGAGGATAGTTCTCCAAAACTTGTGCGCATAAGTCCTTTCTGTTAATTAGTGAGTTGTTCTCACGCAAAAATTTTGCTACATCTTGTTGGATTGTTCCTGGTTTTACAGGAATTGCACTAATTCTATCTGCAATAGCCATTGAATAATCAGCCATTACAGATATACATTCATCGTTTTTGACAAGAAACTGAGGAATATACTCTTTTTTTGAAACTAAAGAGGAGTCAGGAAGCAAGTTTAGCAAATATAACCCGTTTCCAATTGCTTCGTCTGTTTCCCCATTTAAGATAACATACAGCAGGTATTTGATCTTATCCTGGAGTGTACAGTCAAGATCTTTTCCTGCATAATTTAATGCCTCTTTTATGGCTTGTTTGCCAGATAATTGTGTTTGAAGTTTTTTATATAGTATTTCATCAAAGTCTGAAATGCTTAACTCCCTAAAAGTAGCATTACCATAAGAGTCCTCAGCCGATGTTGAGCTATTAACAGGTATGAGCACTAAAATGGATTTTGTTAAATCATTCCGGAGTTCAATCAACTTTGTAGGTGTTATATACTCTGCTCCCGTCATATCGGGATCTTCTGTAAGTATATAGAATAGAGTTTCGGTGTTAAGCAGAGACAAACGAGCATACAAGTCACGTAATATGTCTAAAGACAGACTTGTGACTTTCATGCAATTACCTGGTTGTGCAAATTCTATGCTTTTGCCATATACCTCCATGAATATGTCAAGGATATGGTCGTAGTATGCTTTTATTATATTCATTGTTTCTTTTATTAATGGTTGAACTTATACCTCGGACGAATCTTCTGTAAAGAAGAAGCATCACTTAAATCCGTGTAGAAACCAATTTGCCGCAATTTGTTTTTGAGTGCGTTCATGTTTTCTTTAAATGCCAGATGTGTCTTAATGTCGGCGTCCTTAAATCGAGGTTCATCTGTGCCATCAATTATTAAACCATATCTGTCCCGTATTTCTTTTGCAAGTTGGCGAATACTTAGGGGTCTTGATTCTAATCCTCCTGAAGGAGTTTGGTCTATGACTAGCAATTGTACCAATACTTCTAATAATTTTGATCCAATAGCTCCACGTCTTCTATGTTTACGGCTTCTTCCATCTATGATGAATGCTGACGCTTCATTTTTCATAGAAGCTTTATCAATGAAATCTCGTGAATACCTTAATTGATACGCAGCACCAACTTTCATTAAACATTGTACATATTTATCAAGAGGAGTCTCTTCAAATTGAAGATATTCTTGCAGTTCCTTTACATTTTGTTCTGCTTCCTGCTGTTCTTCTGCCGTTTTTACATTAGCATAATATTTATTGAATATATTACGTAGATTGGCATTTATATCAGCGTTGATTTCAAGAGCCGGATTTTTTATCATTGAAAGAGCTGTTGCTACAGAAGCGTGAGGAGTCACTATTCGTCGCATAACTTTTATGGAATATGAGGCTTTGATATAATCAATTAAGCCATTAAATGTTTTATCCATATCTGCACATGCTATCGGAGCAACGCCGCTTTCAAGCTTATCTGTCAAATCTACCACCTGACTCCAATCATCCACAACATCAACTGTTCCTTCCTTAACCATTTTAGGCAACAGGTATATGAGCTTTTGGAAATACAGAGACAGATGAAATCCAACTAGTATCCGCAGGTAGTCAATAAATACTGAACGTGGAATACTATGTTGATATGCCAAAAGACGCATTATGTCATCACAGAAAAGATTGGACTGCTTTTCTAATAGTGGTTTAATAACTATTTGAGACGATGATGCTTTTGTATCAATATCAATAAGTTTAATTAAATGAAGAATACCAGCAGTATCAACATCTAAAGTCGAATTATCCACCAATTTTCGGCTGGAATTGTCCCAACCGATTGAAAGATAATCTTTGAGAGCTTTCATGACTTCTGGACGCTGACTTAACATGATAAATAACTGATCTGCAGAATTATAATCTTTTGTGTGTTTAATGTTCCTAATTCTGTAGCTCTCCAAATGTAGTGGGCGCATAGATGCGACATTTTCTTTCGCCTTGCCACGATACACCATGTTCACAAGGCTACTTCTAAGCCAACTTTCAATAGCTTCTTGATTATCTGAATAGCCAGATACACAATGCTCCTTTTCTAAAATCATGAAATATTCCTTTAGCGATCTAATGTCATGAAATTTTCCGGATTTTAACATTAGCTTGATACGTGCTCCATTATTACGCATGAGCATGAATAGATTTACTAAAACATTGTCAATTGTAATAGCTTTTACATCTGAAGCAAATATATATGGATCACGGAAGGCTTTTTCTTCTTTATCAATAATAGGCATTTGCATGGCTTATTCCTCCTCTTTTTTTAATGGGTCAACTATCAGTTGCATAGTTTTTCTATCTAAAGAAATCTTGTAATAAGATTTCTCATTGTTCGTCACAATGACCTCAGTGTAGGTTTCGCTTGCAAGTAAGTTCTTAAATACCTGCAACTCGATAAAACGACCTCTGAGATCGCTTAATGACGGACTAAATCCGTTCTTGATATAGTACAACATCTCATACAAATCAAGTGACACTGTAAGTTGAACAGAATGGTTCTTTTTGTACCTGAATATAAAATTATCATGTTCGTGTTCAAGAAACTCTGTAAGTCGTTCATTTGTGTCTACCATCAAGTCAAAGTCTTCAAGCGGGAATCTTCGATAGCTCTTTCCACTTGGATCATTTACTCTTGAAGAAGATAGGAGCAGGTGTTGAGTTGAAATTCCCGGATTCCAACATCCTTCACTGCATGAGATGGCATAAGCCAAACGTTTCTTTTCAGCTAACCAGTTTGTATCATTACTGTTAAGAATATCATAGAAATCTTTGATAGATTGGTATGGCATTCGTTGCATGAAATCGACTTTTCCCTCAAAGTACTGATGTCTGATAAAGGTTTGATGGCGTATCTTTAAGAACTCTATCTCCTTAGGTAACATATCATAACTTGGCTTAATTGTTAGCAATGAATTGAATTCATCTAACAATGATATCGTAGAACGAGAGGCAAAAGCCAAATAATCAAGTTCGTTTTTGTCACGATAATACAAATCTCTATCCTTATCTGGAATTGCAACATTTGCAATATCTGTTTCTCGCAACAATTTAATGATTCTATCCTCAGATCGTAAATGAGGGAAATAAGCACTTTCTGGTGCTGTTACATTAAAATATAACCTAAGCCACTCTTCAAGGCGTATCTGTTCGTATTCTTGCTGTAATACAGCCTTTGTATAAGTATCTGAAACTTCTTCAAGTTTAGATCTTATGTCTTCTTCTCTTTGAATGAGGGCTGGTATTTGGTCACAAGTATAATCGCGAGTCAGCATCCACGCTATCATGGAGCGCAAATCTCGCATAGTAATGTGAACTTCACGTTTATAAACTATGGTTCTTACAATCCACTCGAGACGAGTGATAATTTCGTTTCCTACAGCTGAATCATTAAAAGAGCTAACGTTAAAGTTAATAAAACATTTGCTCGCTAATGGGCAAGTTCTGCATTTGCTCCACAGATGAGGAGACGTCAAAGCCTTGATTTGTTTACGTAGTAATGAGTTGCCATTATCGTCCTTTGCTGTTACTGAACGTAGATTCAAATTGATAATCATTACGCCATCAGGAAGTTTGGCGATTCCACCTTTATAAAAGTATTCATCAATAGCATCATAGAGGAATTTATGTTCAGGAGATCCTTCAAAAAAGTCCATTAATCTACCTTCATTGATGGCAATAATACGGCCTTCTGGTGCTTGACTGAAATTGGCATTTAATCCTTCAAATGGTTTGAAAAAATCGGTTAGAACATCGCTGTTCTTCATATTTTTTTCATCCTGTGAACCATCATAATTAGTCTGATATACAATCCCATTCAAGAGAATACGAGCTCCATTATGAGTGTCGTCAAAATACTTAATTTCATCGCTACATTGTTCTACCTGACGTATAAATGCCGTTTTACCATCACCGGCATTTCCTGTAATGATCAGAAGACGATATTTTCCTTCCTTAATTGCAGAAAGCAGGTCGGTATCTAACTTTGTATATGTATATGTCTCTTTATCCAATATGTTATTGCCTTTCCATCCTGCACGTGTTCCAGCATTTCCTCCTTGGCTTTGGCTATAAAGGCTATTGATATAATCGACTATTTGCAGCTCTTGTCCGTTATAGTCAAGGACAGCGACTTCTGTTTTCTTAGCTATTCCAGATTCTCCAATAGCCTCTAAAGACTCCAACATCTCTTTTGCTGTCTTGAAGCGATTCTCATGTCGTGTATTGATTGCCTTCATGACGAATGTTCCAAAGTCTGGGCTTATTAAAGAATTTAACGACATAATATCTGTTGGCACCTTATCTAAAATAGGTATTCTTTTGCCGGGCCAAGGATAGCTGTGTGTCAATAACTCATATAATGTTATGCCCAACGCAAATGTATCTGCACTATCTTCCCATTGCATAGTCTGCCCATTCATTAAATCAGGGGCTAAATACGGCCATGTTCCAACTTTGTCAAGATCATGAACATTACTTGTAGCGATATTGAAGTCTATAAGAACAAACTTTCCACTTTTCTCAAAGATAATGTTCTCAGGCTTGATGTCACGATGCCTGAGTTTCCTGGCATGAAGATACACGAGAGCTGAAGCCATCTCATGAATAAACTTATATATTATAGGAAGAGTAAAATACTTATCTCCAAGGCAGTATTCTCTTATATCCTTACCGTTGATGAACTCCATTAAGGTGTAGAATAATCCACCGTAGGTTGTACCATTGAATTTAAAACGGACAATATTCGGATGATTTACATCCTTTAGTGCGTTAAATTCATCTATTGTAGATTGTGGACTAACTCCTTCCTTGAATATTTTGACTGCAAACATTGCTCCAGGCTGAAGAGTATGGATAGCTTGAAAAACCTTTGAGAATCCACCTTCACCCAACTCCTTGTATAGTGATATTTCAGGAGTTATCATATCTCCATTTTTCAATTCACTCCAGTCTTTGGCTTCAGGATGTTTTTCCTGTTGACCGTATTTCTTCTTAATAGCCTCTTCAAAAATATAGTCACAGATTTCCTCAATATTAGACCATCGATGGCTTGCATCTTCTACTATAATTCTACTACATACAATGTCAACCCAAGAATCTACATTAGGGTTTCGTTTGCTCGGCATCATGTCTTCAGTTAATGAGCCTCCCTTTGCTTTAAGTTGCAAGTAATTTGAGAACGGTAATTCGCCAACCATAAGCTCATAGACAATAACGCCAAAAGAGTAAACATCTGATGACGGTGAATAATCTCCAATGAGTACATCCTCTGATGTATATGGATCACGATCGAACGCATCCATACTTAAAGATATATTTTGTTTGTCAGGCTCATGCAGCACATTATATGATAGGCCAAAATTGGCTAAAGCAGCATGTCTATCAACTTGAATATAGATATTCTCAGGACACACATTACGATGAATGATACCATTTTCATGAGCCAAAACAAGAGCTTTACCCAAGTCTAGGATAATCATAACTTTATCTTTATCTGTAAAAGTATTCCTTTGCATAGCACTGCGCAATGAATGTTCTTCCAGATAATCAGTAATAACATAGTAGTGATTCCCGTCTTCACTAGTTTGGCAACGGCTTTTGATGATAAGAGGAGAGGCCGGTAATAACTCTTCACTCATCTCAGCGTTATGCACCAACTTATTGTGCCTATCGAGTTGCATAGGTGACAAGCCCTCTTTATCAAGAGCATAATCACGAACTTTATGCTTTTTATCCTGTAAAAACTTGCTATGACACAAATACTCTACATAGTCATCATTTGCTTCTAATATTTCATCAATAATATAATTGCAGACCTCTGTCTTTTTCTTCTTTTTGGACTCACTGCTACCGACAAGATATTCCATAATTGACAATTGAAGATGGCTGATAGCATTTGCAGACTTATGAAGGCGGTCATAATCCATAAGATAATCAACAAGTTCTTCATTCAAGAGGAATGTTTTGTTATCGCAATATGAACCGCTTTCAAAACCAGATTTGTTTTGTCCAAAAGAACTAAGAGTTACAATAGCATCAACCCAGGCCAAACCAAAACGATGATCTTTCTTTTTTAGATAGCTAGCTAATAATTTGCTTTTGAATGTAGCTGATTTTATCGGATTTGGCTTCTCTGTATCATTTATAAACCACGAGGTATCATTTGCTTCTATTCGTCCTTTATAATCTTTATTCTCTATGGCATAGATAGCATGAGGAGCTATGACTATACAGTCATATTCCCAATATTGAACTGCACCCTGTGCATTCATACTCGGATATTCTCCATTTGGAACCAGATAGTAATTATCAGGTAGCTTTAGCTCCAAGAACTTAAGGAGTCTTTCTTCTCCTGCATTAACAGGGCCTCCAGAAAATTTGGGTACATATATTTTTGCCATATTTATCTATACTTTAAGTTCTTCTTTTATTTTTTATTCCAGCTTTCTATTTCTTGTTCAACGAGGGCTATTGCTTGCGATTCTTTTTTGATGGCTTCTCCCATACATTTACTATAAGTTATCACATTTTCATGAGCATGTGCAATAATTCTATCATCCAAAATAGGTATTGGTATTAAGTTTAGATGAGGTGGTTCAACATGCTGAATAACCGATCCGAAAATATGCTTTTGAATCAAAGAGCGTCCTATTGATGTCGATAAAAAAGCGAAGAGATACCCCCCTCTGAGGATGTCATTCGGTTTTAACCGAATGACATCCTCAGAAGCCAGCTTCTGAGCATGTCCGGCATGTGCCCATGCCACATTGCCTATGGTGCCGGACCGTGGGAGTAAAATTGTCCCTTCTTCGATTAACAAATCATTTATATTCTTAGTTTTCTTTTTTGATAACTGCTTATCGCTATTAGGCGTAGCCAGAAATATGTCCGCTCCACCTAAAAACGTAATGCCATGATCAACATAGTATCTTTTGAATATATTTGGTCTTGATATACTTGTGCACAGATCTCCCAAAGGCTTACATTTATAATGTGACCATAAGTATCTTTCTATATCAGCACCTTCAGATATATGGAAATTAGCCTCAAATCGACTATTATGAGACTGTATTATGCTAGAAATAGAGACCTTCCCAAAATTTCGTTTTGATATATTAATGCGTAACTCATTCAAAATAAGCTCTTGTGCATCTTTTAACTTATCAGAAGCGTCTTCTCTTAGTTTTGTTGATTCTTGAACTAAATCATCTACCTTTTTCTGTAATGTTTCTGGGAGATTGGGAATTAGTGTCTTTCTTATTCCAGGAGCTTCTATATATCGCACTACTGAACCAGATGCATTTTTATTTAATTGTGCATTGCCAAATTTTGACATTAAAAATGCATATAAGAATCCACTTCTAACCGAACCTCTGGGAAAGATTCTTGCAACATTGTTTGCATAGCAAACGTTATTTTGACTTTTAGAAACAAGACGCACGTTCCCTATAGAACCAAATCCAGTTACAAGTATATTCCCTTCGTGGACAATTGCTCCAATTTTCTCGGCTTGTGGTCTATAAATATAAACTTCACTATTATTACTTGCTAGACTAACGTCTGAACTCTGAAAGTACTCTACGGCATTACCTTTAATTGAACAGAATTGCCGTTTGAATACAGGTGGATTCATTACATCTGCTATTTCTTCAAGCTTGACACAATGTTCTTCGTTAGCTTCTAAATACAAACTTAAAAAAGAGTGAATATTTAAATAGAAACCACCGTCGAGGCGAAAACGTCCTTTATTGATAAGTTTACTATTTATGGCTAATGTCTTCATCTTGACCCCTCCAAAAACTTTTTATAGGCTGAACTTATCTTAGGTAAATCGTCATCTACATGCTTTACACGTTCAGTACGGTGACGTGCGATAAGTTCTCCATTATGGTTATAACTTGCCCATTCTTTCTTTTCTACAAAAAGAATTTCAGCTCCATCATCATCTTTCTCATAAATGACATTGCCCCTTCTATCTTTTCCAACCTTTTCTGCAATAGCCATAAATACATCATACATTTCACTATTGGGGTCAACTAAGCGTTCCATAGCAGTCTTTTTTTGAAGGAACAGTAATGACGCTTGAACTCCGACCTGTGGAAGGAATGTCTCCACTGGCAAGTCAATGCTTGCTAATAGTTTGAAGTGCTCCAATATCCACTTACGGACAGGCTCAGTATTCGGATTGCCAAGTATTCCGTCCGGCAATACTATTCCCATTTTCCCTCCTGGTTTCAAGAAATTGTAGCACTGTTCAATGAATAGAACTTCAGGCGCAGTGAAAGCTTTCAGTTCATAATTCTCTGATATAGTAGAAGCAACCTCGACTTTAGAGCCAAATGGAGGATTTGTGAAAATACAATCAAATTTGCCCATCGCATTTTCTAATGAGTAAGCGCTATCACAATCTTTTATATCGCCTTTGTGTTTTACACTATTAGCGACAGATTCACTGACTCTATCTATATCAGGAAGAGTGCCATTAGGATATTCAAGTGAATTAATATTATATATATTTGAATGACCGTCACCAGCCATTACCATATTCATTTTAGCTGCTTTCTTTAAGTCTGGATCGAAATCAAACCCAAAAATCATATTCTCAGCATACTCCTTGACTTTTGCATTTACTGTATCAGAATTAGCCTTTGCTTCAAGTAATGCACCATCTAATTCTGGAAACATATTCTTGGTTATCTGTTTGCGGACATGATCAAGTACCATAACAATGAACCCTCCAGACCCACATGCAGGATCAAGTACACGAGAATTAATTGTAGGATTAATAATCTCCACCATACACTTTATTACGTTTCGAGGAGTAAAGAACTGACCTGCCTCTTGTTTTAGCGTGTTGCTAACAATTGTCTCATATGCAGTACCCTTGACATCAACTGTAGCATCCAAAAAGGAGTATTTTGCGATTTCAGACGCAACATAAGCTACTCCATAATCAGATAATGAAATCTGTTCATTTCCAGCAAATACCTCCTTAAATATTGCATCGGTTTTCAACTGTTCAAAGATAGATTTTATACGCTTTGCCACAGCCTTTTGACCTTCAATGGTATTCCTTTCCTTTACACCGACCCAAAATTGACGATGATACGATTCATTGCGTTCTGCACAGAGGTATCTGCGCTTCTCATCATAAATCTTACAGAAGATGAGATTTAGAAGTTCCCAAAAGGCATCTTTCTTTCTTCCTTCATTTCCGTAGATATAATCATGGCAACGTTTGAATGTTCTGATTAACGAATCGTTTGCAGGTTTACGAGGCTGAGAACGGTCTCCTCTACGTTCCATATCTTCAATGGATTCATCGACTCCTGGAAAATCTGCAATATCGACAATCTTCTCATTGCCGACAGCATCTTCTATTCTTTGACTGAAATGAAGTTCATCACCATTAGTCCATAATCCGAAATCACAGGAAGATGCACGTAGGGCATAATTCAATGTGCTTTCAACACCTTTCTTGGAATCAGCAGCTTTCACTTTAGTGTCGCAAACAATACAAATGCGTTCAAGATTTTCAGGTTCTTTGGTAGCACCTGCACGGAATATACCAAGATCAACAGTGACACGTTTACGTTTATCTTCTTCGTCTTGGAAAGAAAACGTAAAATCTCGTTTCATGTCAGACATTTCAAATCCATATTCTTCATTCATTTGAAGGATTACTGATTGAAGCATCAGTTCCTTAGCATTTGCCTTTTTCTTGTTCCCAGTTAGGACGCAGATCAGTTCATCATCGTTCAGAACTATCTCATCTTTTATCTCTTCAGCCATATTGGTTATTTCTTTTCAAATTAGTAAAAGTACTATGTTCTTTTGAATTCGGATGAATTATTGATCATCCATGTTGGTCCATTCTTAGAAGTTCATTAACATCTACTTCTAAACATTTTGCAATCTCCATGAGATTCTCCAAGTTGGGCTGTGCTGAGTTTGTACACCATTTTGAAACAGTAGCTGGGTCTTTCCCGAGTTGTTCTGCAAGCCACTTATTCGTTCGTTTCTTCTCCGCAAGCACCACTTTTAATCGATTCAGATCTTTGTTTTTCATAACGCAATGATTATCAAATGCAAAGGTAATGATTTTTTTGCTAATTCATTTCTGATTTAGAAATAATATAACTTTAAAAACAATAAAATGTTATTGAAGTCAATTACGTTCAAATATCTAAAGGGACTTTTGAGTATAAAAAAAGTGAGGCGTTTGCCTCACTTTACTGCTTAAAGTCCTTTATTATAGCTTAAAGTCCAAGTTTCTTAAAGAAAATCATATTTCGCCTTCTCGCATTAATGAGAAGTGTTTGATATGTAAATATTTCTTGATGACAATTATCTACTAATCTAAAAAGAGAATTATAAGGAGTGAGCTTGTAGCCATCCTTTAGAGCACGATTTTTCAATCCTTCAAACGCATTAACATCACATACATAATAAAATGTGATTGGAGTGTGATCCCTTAATGCGATGTGCTTGCCATTATAATCCGTGGTCTTGCCTTCTTCAATGCCACAAATTTGATCCAACATTTGTTTAGAAAATTCATCATAGGTAATATCTCTATTGGGCCTTTTTAGCTCAAAAATCACTACGGAGTTTACTGTTTGATAATCATCTTTTTCTCCATAAACATATGAAGTATCATATATGGCAATATCCGTTTCTTTCTGTGATTCTGCAATACCTTCTACTGGTGCATGTAATCGTATTTGTTTGTCACTATATATGTATCTATGAAAAACTAATCTATCATCAAGTAGCCAAAGATTGTTCTTGTCGTACTCAATTGTATCACTAGAACCGCCCATTGTATAAATAATGTTATGAAGGGCCTGTTCCTGTTCATAATTCTTCTCATTATCACACCATTGAAGGTACTTGTCTAATAAATCAATGATTGTTTTTCGGTGTGCGACATATTTAGCCAGTTCATTTCTACCGAAATCTGTTGATAATGCCACATATTCTTTGAGCAATTTTTGATAATCATCTTTTGATGTATAATCTCGATTACTTAATTTGTCTAATTTTGACTTGACAATTTTTGATTGCTTGTATTCTTCTTCATGTAGTAGTTCATCTAATTTTGTATCTGAAATATCATCAGGCACATTGTCGAAAAAAGAAGCTTGAAGACTGAGGCATCGGTAGCCAAGTCCCTTGTCTGTTGCTAGATAATTATTGACTTTATTTTTTGTAATATTTCTTCGTTCATCAATTTCGCTCGCAAAATTTTTTTGAATAGAATCAAGAATCAAATGATATAATTCTTTTTCAGTAATCTCATTTTCGATGATGTCTGGTATTTCATCTTCTTTTTGTTCTTTAGGAAAGCGAAAGTCAGTTCTCGAAGAATTAACTTTATCATCTAAATATTCTGAAATTACAAATAAATCAAAATATGTATCTACGTTATTCCATTTGATAGGAGAGCTAAAAATCGGAAGGATGGAGGTTACTTTTTTCCCTTTAACCTTTCTATTATTGGCACATAAACAAATGGAATGATATTTTTTTTCAGACTTTATAAAAGACAATTTGAATGTGTGTCCTTTATGGCTAATGTTTTTTTCATCTATAATATAGTCTTTAGGAGAGAATTGGTTTTTCAGGTCGATTACATTGTCTTTTTCAATTATTCTTATTTTAGGCGCAATCCCATTAATAAAATATAATAAGCAATGGTTCAATACGGCATCTGCCATCACCTCTTGCTGATATTTAGATGATGCTTTTTGAAATTTTGGCAGCAAAGATGATAAACAGACGGAAGTTCTCCTTTCTTTAAGTTTGGTTTCAGCAAGTTCTTCCGTAAATCCATTTTCTCTATCTAAATGAAGTTTTTTTCGTCTGAATCCACCTGAAATTTGAGTAGTACTATCAATATCAATATTTTCAAAAAATGACAACATCGCAAAACGGCCAATCCCTTTTCCTCCTAATTTTTGCTTTTTTGAGGAATAAGCTCTAGTATAACTTTCAATATTTTCATCTGTAAAACCGATACCATTATCCACGACTGTTATCGTTTGTAAAGGGTATGTTGAATATTGTTCAAATAATTCCGTCTGTGTCTCGTCGCGTGTTATATTAATATCAATATATCCTTGAGTTCTATCATTACATTCATCTATTGCTTGAATAGCATTAACTACACACTCAAATAATGGAATTAAGATGTCGTTTTCATTCAAACTTAATTCGCGTATAATTCCGTTAATATCAGCTGTGAGTACTCTCATATAACAATTCTTTTCTTATGCAAAATTATAATTTTCATAGCAGATATTAGTAAATTCAGAGACTAAATTGTAGTGTTAAATGCTTTATTTGACCTTATACTGCTGAATCTCCTTAATCATAGCCTTGACATCTTCTCCCACTTGAACAAAGTTCTTGTAGAGTATGCGTTCCCGCTCGTCTCTTGATTTGAAAGTATAAAACTTAGGGAGAGGAACATAGCCGGCTTCTTCCTTTTTGATTTCCTCCATATTAAAGTCTGTCTTACAGAAAAATTTCGAGGTCTTGAATTCCTCGCTTTCCTGAATGTTCATCGAGCCGCCTGTACCTGTCTTGGTTTTCACAAAGTCTCTTGCAGTTTGGCCGCAGATCCAGCCGGTTGGCATATCTGAAATTTTGGACGCAGGAACAAGGCTGTCCATGTTTTCATTGAGATTTATGGATGTCTTATCCCTGTCTATAGTCACGCCTTTCTTCAACTGTACTACTTTGCCGAAAATGTCTGATGATAGCCACTCCAGAGTTTCTTTGGCTCGTGCGGAACCACTCACTACATTACCGACCGTTGTGATGATTTTCTGCATACCAACCTTTCCATAATCGGCTTCGAGCTGGGGAAGTTCCTGAAATCCCAAAGCTACAGATACTTTATTGCTTCGTGCCGTTCCGATAAGGCGGTCTATTTTGTGGAAATAGAGAGTAGGCAACTCATCCACGATGATGCTTACAGGAATATTCTTGCCTTGTCCTGTATTTACCCTTGTAACAAGACGATTGAGGATAAGTGCGTTTAACGCTCCTATAATACTTTCCATTTCCGGATCATTCGCAATAAGCAAATAGGAGGGGGACTTCGGGTCTGAAACTTTCAGATCAAAGTCATCGCCATCCTTATGGAATATCCAGTAACTTTCCTTGGTAGCCAATCGTGAAGTATAAACACGTAGTGTACCTATCATACCTTCCAATTGTTCCATTGCCTTATTCTTTAAAGCTGTCTGAAAAGGACCGAGTAGGGGGGCTACTTCATTGTCTGTCTCCAATACTTCGAATATTGTCTGATAGCTCTCATTAAGGAAAGACAGGATATGAGGCATATCTGAATAGCGTCCAAGCCAATATGCAGGCTCCACCTCTTCTTTGGCAGCATTAAAAACGCGTCCTGTTGGAATCATGCGCTTAGTCTGCTTATCCTGTACCTTTTCTGCAATAAGCATATTGCCATCTTTATCGTATGGTTCTTTGCTCCAGTTGCAGAAGAAATAGATGCAGGCAGCCAAAAAGTTCACGGCAGAAGTCTGGAAGAACTGGTCACTACCTCCGCCACCTTCTTTTTTACCCTTTTGCAAGGACTCCAGAAGAGTCTCAGCAGTTTCTGAAGCAGCCGCAAGATTGTTGATATACTTCAACTGAATAGGGTTTACTCTGCGACTGTATTCAACATCTACGAAATTAATGATGTTAAACTTGCAGCCTTGTGGCAGCTTGCCAAGCTTTTGATTCTTCTTGTAATGATAATATAGCTTTGTTGCCAATGTGGGGAACTTGTAGTCATAGACTACCATAGCGAAGCCCTTTGCCGAATGCTGACGGATGAACGGCTCAATAATGGAGAATGTCTTACCTGAACCAGGTGTTCCTACTACCCATGTTCCTCGGAAAGGATTGGTTATGTTTACCCAGCCTTTACGGAACTTTCCTTTGTAATAGTAGCGCATTGGTATATTGACTGAGTATTTGTTTTCCTGCAATTCTTTACATTGATCAAAGCTTTCATTTTCAAAATTGAAACGGTCTTTGAGCAGTCCTTCTTTCAGGAATTTAGATATATTGTCTAGAGCAATGTGTATTGATACCGCACCTAATATGGAGGCAAGCATATAAAGCCAAATATTCAGATTTATGCTATATAGCTTTGGCAGTATTGTATGACTGAACAGCCATACAGACAGTACAATTAGGCCAATGCCTATTATCAGCGGATATAAGACTTGCTTTCGGCCATTAAATTCAAGCTTCTTCTTATTTCGTGTTCCTATGCAAGTGATACAAATCAATAGAAATGTGGTCAGTTTACTATATGCCAAATTTCCATCATTGTATATGACCCAACGCTTGATACGTCCTTGAATGTCAGCCAAAATTCCATTCCAGCTGTCAAGAATGGATGGATCGATAGCATACTCGAAGAACTCCAGCAGGATAGATACGTATATGACCCCACGGAATATCTTATAAAAACCTTGTAATTCTTTGCTTTCTTCCATTTGATTACGTCAGTTTATTCTTGAATATCAAGATTCTAATCCATCAAAGTTATTATCGCTCTTGCTCTATGTGCTTGCAGTTTCGGTGTTTCCTGCATTGTTCCGCTTCCCATTGAGTATAGCCACGCTTTGTCTGTCTCTTGTCCTTTTACTTCTGTACTTGTCCAATACCAGCAAACACCAGCATCATCGGGAATAGTATCACCACCGCATAGACTTATGATTGGATTGATGTATTCTTTTACCTTGTATAGAAGACGCATTTGGGCTACAGAAGGTATATAAGCTGACTGACCGTATGCCCATAGGTCAAAAGCTTTTTGAGCCAATGGAGAAGTGGTTTCATCAGATTTGTAAAGAGCGAATGTGTTGGAATTGCCGTCAAAGGCAGTAACATCAGCCGAAGTGCCTTGCTCTACACCGAGACTATCGGCAAAAGCTGAAGGAAGCAAATCCCACAGATATACGGCATAGCCATTCCCTTCAATGTTTTCATCATGATTAATATGAAAAACCACTGCTATTGCTTGTTTGTCAGATTGTTCAAAATCTTCTACCGGCAATACCTTTCCATCGGTACATAGTATATGACATGGCTTGACAGCAGTATCAGGAAAATCAATATGCTTATCACAAGCCGAGAAAGAGAAGCACAAACTCGCTACTAAGGCTATTATACAGAATCGTTTTATTGTAATCATATTCTTTTTCTTAATTTAATGGTAGTTTTACGCCAAGGACTATTCCTGTCCGAAACAGGTCTTCACCCTTTATCATAAGATCAGTTTTTACTTGCCAGAATAGGCACCAGCCTCCTTGTAACACATAATTATGCTCATATCCAAGGTGAAAGCCTCCCATGAAATGTCTGGTATCGCTGCCGATGGATGCACCTATCCGGATATTTCCATGGTGATTTCGACCTCTTACAACACAAGGTTTGTAGGCAGCACCAAACCCATAACTTCGATAGTTTCTCCAGAATGATTCCGGACATATGTGTCCACATGAAGCACATTTGTTCCATTGAATGTAACCATTGGCAAAAAACTCCCATGCATTGTGATAATTGCCTATATGTTCGTATGAAAGAGTAAGATCCAATCCATTTTTATATAGACAACCGATACCTAAAGAAAGCCTGTCGCTGTTATCCTGAGCATTACTGCTGACTGAAAATGTTATTACAGTCAACAAAAGTAATAGAGTCCTCTTCATAATCAATATTCCTCTAGTAATACATGGTTAAATGAATCGGCTGAAAGAACATCTTCATAGTCTATGTTAAGACTGATATTTCGACCGCTTATCTGCTTCTCAGTCATTTCGATGGTTAGCACTTTATCGTTAGGAAATGTCATCTTCTTAATGACTATCACGTTACGATACCCATGCCGAAACGATTTTGCCGGTTCAAGGACCAAGACAGGGTGCAATTCTATAATTTGGGAATTAGTAGCCTTAGTCACTTTCTTGTCTGCGAGCTTTATCCGGATCTCATCAATATCAAAGCGGATATTGGTTCTGTTTTCGATAGAAAAATCTATGAAAAAGTAATCTCCAACCGCATAGATATTATTCAGGCGCATGGTCATGCGATGCTCCCTGTTCGAGACATTGCGGTACTTGGCAGGGGAGTTCCATATCCGCCTTGCGAATTGCGTCATTTCGGAGATTGGCATACTTACGGCAGGATTATTATATGCAACTTGCTCTCTGAGTTCTATAGTCTTGTCTGTTACGGCCTCTTGTAGCCTTGTGGTATAAAGCAAAGCATACTGTGTCCTGTAGCGTTCTGTGACAATGGTAACAATAGCCAAAACTTCACCATCTTCGTGTCCAGTTTCTTTAGGCTTCAGACGTATCGCATTATTTATTGGCTGGTCTCCGACTACTTTATCTGTGGAAATATCCACGAAACGTATAGGCTCTGATGTTGTGATAATAGTCGTAACTTGTTCATTGACGGTCAGATGCTCCATCTCTTCATATGTCTGCTGGGCGAATGTGGATAGGGCAGGAAACATGGCCATCATTCCCAGGCTGATAATCTTTAGAATCCTCATATTCAAATCTTTGAAATTATTGTTTGCTTGATTTATTTGCTTCTTTATCGTTGATGATATAGACAAATGTGCCGTATTTCAACTTCACCTTATTCTTCCTGATAGCTTTACTTACAGCATTGCTTGTCTTTTGATAGGCATTCTGTATTGCCTGCATACCCCACTGTGTCAGGCTGCTACCGGCAGTACCATTATTGAAACTCATATTGCTACCGACTGCTCCACTTGCTACATCCTTGGCCGTTTCACGGAATGAACTGGATGGTACATATAGCCCTTCAAGTCCATCTGTATCGTATATGGAAAGGTTGACCTTTATTATTTCATCATTTACCAGGACACTATTGATTGTTCCTTTGACCCTCTGCGACCCAAACCCGCTCATAGTAGCATATAAATAAGTACCATTCTCCACTACGGTTCCGTTTATTTCTACATCATCAAGCAAGCGCAATCTTACTCGACTGCCATCCACAGCTTTAATATCCTCGTCTATGATAGCCTTTATGAGGTTAGCCTCCTGTTCATTTTGAGTTAATGTATTGAAATAATCGGATGGTACTTTGACTTTCTTGACCATTACATTTGGTTCAGAAGTCTCACTTGGTGCATTTACCGCCCGACTATCTTCATCGATAGTGCCATTTACAATATTACTTACAGTATTGCTTGTGTCTGCTAACTGAATAGGATTGTCTTCCAGTATAGGTGAGACTTGCGCCTGACCTTTGAGACGTGCTTCGGCAAGGGCACGTTCCAGCTCTTTAAGGGCTTCCTCTTCTCTCGCCTTTGCTGCGGCCTCTTCCTCTGCCAATGCTTTCTGTTGCTCCAGCTCACCCAATAAGGCGACTTCGTCACTACTGTATTGAGATTCATATTTTTCCTTTTCTTCATCTGGTTCGTCCCGTTCTATATTATCAATCGCCGTATAATCTGCAATCTTGCCCCATGACTTTTCCATATTCTCATATTTACTTCCAATTCCGTCTCCATGCCTTATGGTTGCATCGGGTATGTTTGGATTTAGAAATTCTGTGGTCTGGAGTGTCTTGTCTGTTATTTCCGCCTTTTCTGTGTTGAAAAGGTCAAATATGAAATAAGATGCTCCTAACAAAGGGATATATAGAATGGCAGGAAGCATATATTTCGGTTGTCTGAAATTTATTTTGTCAAGTATTCTTTTCATTGCTGTTCTATTTGCTGAGGGTCTGTTATTGGACTGACAAGCACTTTATGTCTTTCTCGCAAAAGGCTGTCCTGCATTTCAGTTACACTCTTTACACCTTGACTGTTACGGTAAGTTCTTGCCAAGCGGTAAATATTGAATGTAAATGTGCCTATGACAATGCTGAAAACGATGACAAGAAATAATATCTTATTCTTGTTAGCGAAACATTGAATATTAGCAGCCAGTTTGTCAAGTCGCGTCACTTTGGCAAACTTGCGTCCTGCATTTACATCCCTCTCATATTTCTCCTTGTATTGAGGATCATTCTTGTCCGGCATTGATTCGCCAAGCAGAATCCTTCGAAACCCTTTAGTATTCATACTTTTTCATTTTAATACGTTGTTTTTGTCTTTTGTTCTATGTCTTTATTGAGTAGTGTTCGCCAGTTTACTATAAGTAGTCCGTGAGGGTTATTTTCAGTTCTAGGCACACGTTTGAGTTGACCGGCTGTTACAAGCTCTCTCATTAGTATGTTACTTCTTCGTTCTATACGCTGCCTTCCATAATAAGTGAACTCCATATTGGTTTTGTCAAAGCGAATACTATCGCAATAAATTGAGAATACTGCACTTGTACCGAGAATGTTTGAATAAAACCCTTTTTCTTTAAGTGTATTGTACTGCGCCAAACCAGTCTCATCAACCAGATACATCGCCTTTTCCATTGTATATTTTATGTACTGGTCATCAGGAGGAAGCGTAAAAAAGAAATGGTGGAACATTTCTACATGACTCTTTGCTTCAACATCGAGAGTTTCCTCCATAGTGGTCCGATTGACAAGGATTGGTACATTGCCATCAAGTACATATACCTTTTGTTGCGCATCCGTAACCATTGTCCGAGCAGTCCATATACTGCTTATGCTTATAACCATACATCCGATCAGAAATAGGGAACAGATGATTCCTACCAGTTTGATTTTGTTTTCAAGATTCTTGATTACCATAGTATATTCTGTTATATATTAAACTTTATCGCATCATAGAACCGATTGCCCCTGTTGCTGTCATCTTGGCTTGCTGAGCAACTCCTTCTCCGAAGTTTCGAGTTGAGAACGCCGTATCACCCTCTGGAATCATCCATGCTGCCAAATCAGGTACCAGATTGAGACATTTCAATGCCACAATACTTGCCGCCATGAGATAACCAGCGGAGAAAAAGCTATTTTGAAGATAAGCTGCCATTGTCTGTTCGCTTGCGGTAATTGCAGTCAAATTTTCCACCTGTATGCAAAGTACTATGTCAAACAAGAGTAGGACATAGAAGCCGACAAAATAGAGCATAGCTCCATAAAAGTGAACTGTAAGATATCGTGTCAACCATTTAGCCCATGCTCCTTCCCATTTTGGCAGAAGAGAAAATGCCCATTGCAATGGCCCGAAGATCGTAAGCATTCCAAGTAGAATTTGCTGACAGTAGATGGTAGCCCACCAGCCTATTCGAAAAACTATTAGGGCTATCAACATTACGATTTTATCTATTCCGACAACAATCCCCGAAGTCAGAGATGTGAACCAAAGTTTGGCAGCATCCTTCTCCATATTGGTCACCTCTTCTACGCCAGCCTGTTCCATTGTTGCTTCCACGAGATTAGGGTCGGATATGCCACTATGAGCCACATCAGCTTGCGCCTGCAAATTCGTATACATAGTGTCTCTAGCAAAAATGAGTTGCTGGACTTCTTGAAATTTATCCTCAATCTGTATAGCTTCTGCCTGATAGAGATCATGCGTGTACGATCCTATGCAGTTTGGAATGTACGACAAGAAGTCGAGAAAACTCCATTGGCTGTTGCTGTTAGCCATTCCTGTATCTGCAGGGGGATACCACCAGCAAAGGATTATTGAAACAACCAACGGCTTGAATAATTTCATGGCATCCAATGGTTCATGCTTGACCATCATTTTATAAGCCATTCCTGCAGCCATTACGATTGCAAATAGTGCGGCCAGAGCCATACACATCTGTAATATCCACCAAAACGGTCCTTGTGAGCCGGTAAATGTGGCATCTGTCAGAAATTCGTTTGTCTGGAATATCACATCATCAATCTCTTCTTCCAGAATGTCGATACCAAAATCCGATAATATATCTCCGCTTGCCATAATGTTTTTATTTTATTGTCTGTTTACACTTTCTTCTCCATCATATTCTCCATTACCGTTTTGTGAACTTTGCACAACATATTTTGATTCATTCCAACGGTCCATGGCATTACGCACAATACTCTTCTTATCAATGGAATGTAAATCAGTTGATGACAACAGCTCTTTGGTATTATTGACATTGTTCAGCTGGACAAGGTATTTAACCAGAGTCTTATTCTGATTTGTTATGTCTGCGTAGATTTGCAGATATACTTTCTTTCTTTGTGCATTTGGCATATAAGCATCCTTGGTAGCCTTTATTGCACATTGGTATATCCGATAATATTCACTCCATCGTTCTCTTTCCTTTGGCGTTCCTCCAGCTATCAATATCCTGTCAATGTTCTTTTGGAACTTGACCATTTGTGACTCTATTTTTTCTCCTTCTGCAAGCCATGCAAGATCAATTTGACGGTCTGTCATGTTCATAGCTTCAATTTTGGCTCTGCTGGTAAGTGCTGAGTCAATAGTTTCAGCTATATCAACCTGCTGGTAAGAAGCTATCCCGGCAGAGGTTCTAAATGTCAGCTTATTCTTAACAGAAGCTGTCTTTTTGTATTTATTGTGAAGAAGCCAGTAATAAACCTCAGGCTTCAGAGTACCGGTACCCGTTTCTTCAACTGTAATCTGGTTCATTTTTGAAGCATCGTGATTATAGGTTACATACTGAGCTTGCGCCCCGAATGCAATACTCATCAATACCATTGTTGTCAGAATTAATTTCATACTATTCTTGTTTTTCAATTATTTAATCTTCCTGATTCTCGCCACCTGCCGAAAGCGTCATCTATAAGTTCTCGTTTAGTACGGGTGCGATAGACCTTTTCTTTCCAATAACCAATACGGAGTTGTATGTATCGCCACGTTTCAAAGTAGGCCCTGTTCAAGTGCCTTTCAATACTATCTAAAGAGTTGTTTATACTGTTCAATACCATGAAAAGGTCGGAGGTCGAACAAGCTGCACCGCCAGTGGCATATAAGACGAGATCGGAAATTGAACGATATAGATATTCGCATTCGTCAGTTATTGTCCGTATAGCTTGTGCATTGATAGAAAGTATCAATGTGTCTGCAAGCTCAATGTGTTTGCGTATAATGACTTTCTCTTTGAACTCATTAAGCATCGTTTTATAGTCTGCAATCCTTTCACTGACACCTTCATAAGTGGAATAGACATTCAAAGCTGTTCGCAAGGACTGATACATCATGTCAATCACATCAAAAGCCCTTGTGTACTTATCCAACTCTACATTAATCTCCTTATAAGCAGTCGTTTCATCTTTACTGTATTCATGTAGAAGTCTGTTGCTGTATTCCAGAGTTGAGCGTGCCAATAATAGACTACGCTGTTGCTTGTGATCATTGATGTACGCTTCTACAGAACCTACATCAAAACTCCACTGTGCTTTAGCGGAAATTGGAGCAAGAAGGACCAATAGGAATCCGATTATCCATTGTTTAGTTTTTTTCATGGCTCTACCTCCTTGATTTTACCATTTCTCGCATTCTGCATCCATCGGTCGTGACATTCTTCTACAAGAGACAGTCTGCGACCTTGTTCATCATTTATTGACGGTAACACTTCTTTCAGTACATCAATAATACTTCGTTTGTAATGCATCATTTTTTCAAGAGATACCAGGTCAGCATAAATCTTTGTCAGTCGAGAATCTACTTCACGAGCTATTTCCAAACGATCGCTTGACCATAGTAAGTGATATACATCATTTGTATTGGTATTCTCGACCGGAGCTGTTCTGGCATATTCTGTTGTGATCTTACAGTTTGGATATTCTTTTGCAATTTCGGCAATTCGGTCATTGACTTGTTTGGTCTTCTCCGCATCACTCATATTGGGATCAAGAGTCATAACTTCAGCGATATGAGTATCAGAATACTCAGTGGTAAGTTCCCAAGATATTTGCATTATGGCTCTATAAATTTTGATACCTAAAAAGTATTTAGGCTTACGAGCGATCTTCAATGTAGCCTTGAAAGTGACGATTCCGTTAATGTTGGGTATTGTCCCTTTCCGGATAAAAGTGTAGCCACTCCACGAACCGGGATTTTGCCATGTGATATTGTATGCTGTCTCACAATCTTGCATTATTGCAGGAATCCTGTAGTAATCATCTGTCTGGACATTATTATCATTTTGTGCTTCTTCCTGTGCCTGTGCTATATCTTTTTGTTTCTGTTTCCAGATAGAAAGTTCGGATTTCAATCTCTCTATTTCGGTTTTGTTTTCATTGTATCTCTGGCGTAAAGGGATAGCATCTTCAACGCTGGCTTCCGCAATCTGCTTGATAAGAGACTCATTCTCTTTCTCCAATGCGGAAATTTGGGATTGAAGAGTATTGACCATATTGTCTGCCTCTTTCTGCATGGCATCCAATTCAGATAAATCAAGATCTTCATCACTGAGGGTAGTTTTCATTGCACATTCTTTTGAGTGTGCATTCAATGAACTACCGCACCTGCGACATTTATATTGAGTTGTTCCTTGTCCAAGTGTTGCTCCGTCAGAGCAGGTGACACTGATTGTAACTGTTTCACAACCTTTGAGTTTTTCTTCACTACTTGCTTGATAGTAGTTCTTATTGTCGGATGCTATATAATAAACATAACCGTCTTCGTTGTCATTAAACTCGGAGAGCTGGGCATTCAGTTGTGCTTTGAAAGTATTTAGATCCATTGAATATGAATCGAATATGCTTTCATATACGACTTCCTCATTGTCCCAATTTTTAGTCACATGAATTTCATAGGCATAGGCTTTTTTTGTCTGCTTATTACCACGACGTATTATATAACTGCTCATCAAGTAATTGATGCTATAGTGATAGCCATCGTTCTGATTGTTAAGTTGCTGAACTCTATTTCTTGACCATCCTGCATAGCGTTCTGAGTTAGCGAGTACTTGTTCTTTTTGTGACGCGCTAGGGTAGAAACCAGCATCAGAGGTTTCAAAGCGGACCCATTCTCCGCCTTTGAGAATACTATTGTCATCAGTGGGTGGATAGTAATCGCAAAGTGTAATACTACCTCGGTCTCTTCTCGCTATATACCAGCGTTGTGTGTAGTAGTTGCCCGAAGTCTCATCAAGATAGTCGCTAATCCAAGATGTCAAGTTGTAATCACTGAAGTTAAAAAGAGCGGCGACATTATCAGGTCCACCTGTTATTCTCAATATAGTTTGTCCGGCATTGTCTTCAAGCTGACCGAACAAGTCACTATAATGCTCGTATATGTCAATAATTCTGCTGACTTTTCCGTTCATTAACTCATGAAATGAGTTTTGTTGCAGCAAAGCATCACCTATATTGGTTATACCTGCAGTAGCAAGGCTGGCTCCCATACTATAGAGATAGTCAAGGTCTGCTTCCAAGTTTTCCTTAGTGAAATTATCTGGAATTTTGGCCATATCGTCAAGCAGACGTTGCCAATCTACATCACCTATCTTGCTGAGTTCAAGTATGGATGATATTTCTTCATTGACTTCCAAAAAGGCAATATCAGAAAATGAAAGAGTACTGTTGGTGACAATACTTTCAAACTGCATGCATAGCGATTTTGTATCATCGCATACTTTCATAATATAACTGAGCCAATGGATTGCAGTTTGCGGAGAGTAAAGCATTTCCTTGGCAACTATCCAAATCTTGGGGATAATTTTATATGCTACTAAATGGTATATCCTACGGTAGTAATAATTTTCAGTACTACTGCTCCACAACCCCAAGTCCGTAAGAGCTTTCCGTTCAAGAAATTTACTTGCAAATATGCCTGCAGCTGCCAGTTCTGAAGCTTTATAATGTTTCAATATGTCTTGTACCTGCTCATCATAATAAGCTTCAGCAACAGTACCTGTACCATATGCTGCCACCATTGCAGCCACCGTCTTAACATCAAAGTTTACGCTGTAATATTGAGCATAAGCCTGACGGGAAAATGCAATGATAAATACAAAGATGATGAGCTTCAAGTGTTTCATGCGTTCTGACTTTGAGAATGTGTAAGGTTCAATACTTTTCCTGCCTTATTGACTGTTTGCGCAAATGCGAGAGATTTACCGATTCCGGACTTTTCCCAGTCAGAGCAGTATCTTTTGATTGCTTCCTGATGACTGCATTGCAGTTCTGCCTTGTAGAGCTTCAGTGCTTCTTTTTCGGCCCTTTCCGTTGTGTATGTCATATAGCATTCATGCGGTTCTTCCACGCCATATACACCACTTGTAGTACCACGACGAATAAACACCTCACGAAAAAATGAACGACCTTCTTTGTTATCCAGACGGTTAATTGTAAATATCTTTTTACAATCAACATCGGTCAATCCAAGTATTGCCTTAATTGTATCAAAGCGTTCGCGAAATTTGCTCTGATCAAGCAGCATAACCACATCTGAGTTATTGATAATGGCCTCTTTGACTATTTCCGATCCGATAATATCTTGTATTTCCTGTGTGACAACACCGACACTTGCCCAGAATTTTCTGGCTGTCTTATACATAAACTTTATATATTCAGCCATAAGAGGGCTGGCTATAGCTTTCCATGCCTCTTCAATTACCAGGCATTTGCGATTCTTTTTTATTCTCATCTTTTGAAGGAAAACATCCATGATGATGAGTGTGACAAGAGGGAAAAGAAGAGGGTCATCTTTTATACTGTCAATTTCAAACACGATAAAAGTTTCATCAAACAGACTACTGTCCATATTTTCATTAAGTGTTTTATCGTGGTTTCCACCACGGTAAAAGTCTCTCATCATGTATCTGTAAGTGGAAATGTCTATTCCTGCAATGCTGTTCTCATTGCAGATGTCTGGGATGCGCTGTACTGAGTATTCGTAGAAAGTATTGAAAGAAAGTGATTCGACTTTCAACTCTTTCCGTCTACACTCAATATCATCTATTATTCTTTCAATACGGGAGGACAATACATCTTCATTCTCTGCAAGGTTGTGTTTCTTATTGCGTTCGTCAATCATGAGGCTTTTGCGCAGATCCTCTCTTTGAGGAGGGGTAAATCCATTAAAGCCGTTGAAATAGGTATCGTAATATTCGGTAATGACCTGTTCTATCAATCGGTCTTCCGTTTTTGTGACACTACCTTGGCTTCCTTTCCATATCAACAGTATAAGATTCTTCAAGAATCCGACTTTCTCTACATTCAATTCCTGACGATTGATACGGAATGGATTCATTGTAATAGGTTTTTCCTCTGTATAGGATATATATTTGCCACCAAGATATTCACACAGTCCTTCGTATGAATTACCGGTATCGACCATAACTATGTCTGTACCTTGCTCATGCAGTTGACGAACAACACTGTTCATGTGGAAACTTTTGCCACTTCCAGATGGGCCAAGACAGAAAAAGTTACTGTTGTCAGTCAATTTTTCTGTTCCTTCCTTGCCTGTGATATCTATGGCTACTGGTACACCTTGCCGGTCTGTATAATATATTTTTAGTGGCGTCAACTCACTGTGGAGAATACGTTCTTTGTACATCAAACACGCAGCTGCATCACTTAAAGTGAGAAAACGGTCATATTCCGGATTCATTCCGTAACAGTTTCCCGGGAATGAGTTAACAAACAATTCCAATTGGTTATAGGCTCTCTTAGAAATATGAATTCCCAATCTTGAAAAACTATTTTCCAAATGATTGGTACATTTATTTACATCTGAATCTGCCGACATGACTATGACGATGTTATAATGCGTATATACCAGTTGCTTGCTCTCTCTTGCAATGACTTCCTGGACACGTTTTATATCGTCTACGGCCATTTGATTACTGGGATTGGGCATACTGGAATGGCGATTCTTCTTTTTGTCTAGCATGGCTAATTCCCGTTTTTGGTTTGGGATAAAAAGAATCTGATTGTAAACCACAGCTTCTGTATTTGGTATGCTCGATACAGCAGAAATCAAGTCGACAGGCATACTGCTATTGTTGACTTCTACATTGGTGTACGGACGTATAACAGATGGCAAACTAATACTATCTACATCGACAAGACTATAGATCTTACATCGCTTGTCTCCCATAGAGATACATTCGTCATCAACCTTGAAATTACTCATAGGGATAAGCTTATCCTTAAAGTTCATCGCAAAGTATCTATCAACGTATTCGCTGACTTCTTGCTTGTTCAAGAACCTGACATGCACTCCGGCATCTTTCATTAGGTCATGCACCTTACGTATCTTTACAAGAAAATCTTTCCATTTCTTGCTGTCATAAGAAAAGAGTCTGCTTTTTTTGACCTCTTGGGTTATCGTAAGGTAACATTCACAATCGGTATAAGCTCTTCCAGTGAAATATTTGAAATAGGATGAAGAGAGAAATTCCATTTTCGCTTTATTATTTTCATCTGAAAATTGCTTTTTTACAAAAATATCCTGCTTGTGCATAGCATATCCTTCACCCAGGGTCTGCGCTATAGCTGTAAATAGTTGTGTAAATTCATAATAGGCATCAATATTGGCACAGTATTGCTGAACTGGATTCTCGACTTTCAACACAGCAGAGTATTCGCCAGTCTTGGTATATAACACCCCGATACCGCCAGCATCTTCTACCGAAAAATAAATGTCTTGGAATATTCGTTTGCGTTTGCCCCCAGTACCGAAGGTATAAACGGATATCGCCATACCTATGCACAATGCTAAGAACACAAGGATAATGTATGTGATCATTCTATTATTACGATTAAGGGCAGGCTTGCGTATATTCGGACAAGCCTGCCCAGTTCAACATTAAACAACAGCCATCATTGGTCAAAATGGTTTTCTTTACATCTTCTTGGAGTGGGCATATATGAAAACTCCTTGATCTTGTCGTTTACTGTGCAGTCCTTTGCGCTGCTTGAACAGAATCAATCCGGCTCCAATCGTTATGGCAATTGCCAATACAGCCAAACCTAAAATGAATCCTGCTATGCAGTAGGCTATTATAAAGCCGACTATTGCAGCTCCGATTGTACCTGCTGCCCAGTAAATATAGCGGCCCTGAATACCCATAAATTCAAGTGGACGCTGCAGCCCTTTGAATACTGGATAGACTGGATAATGTTCGTCATTATCTTTCATCACCCCATTTGCTATGACAGACCGAAAAACATAGGAAGTGCCTGAGCAGCAGCTATAAGGAAAATACAAGCGCCGACAATCATCATGATCTTTTTTTTCACATCTTGCTCCTCATTGTTCATGGCGATATAAACGGAGATTGCACCTACCACAGCTACAACACCGGCAATGGCATAACAGAGTTTTACCACAATCGGGACATATTTTGCAATTTCTTCACTGACTTGTGTCAATGCAGCTGTTCCTGCTGAATAGTCACCTGCAACATTCTGTGCCATCAATGATGTAGCACCTAACACCATCATAAGACAAAGCATCTGCGCTTTCTTTGGGAATGATAATCCGCTAAAAAATCTTTTTGTTTTTTGAAACATGTTCGCTTCTCTTTTAGTTTAATATTATTTTTTGTACTCGTGATTTCTTAAATGCGATAGCCGAAAAATGCAGGCAAGACAAGTGACGCCCCTATAATGAAAAGACAGGCTCCAAACAATGTGAGTACATGCTTGACAAAACCATCTTCACCAGAGTTCATCTTAATGTAAATCTGGAATGCTGAAATGACTGCAAATATTCCTGCCGCTGCATATATTATGTACTGCACATACATCATCATGGTCACCACGAAATCGTGCATCGATGCAAGCGCATCTGCTCCCCACGAATAGTTTACACTTCCACTCTTTGCAAATACAGAGCAGGGGATAAGCATAATATGTAGCACGCAGATTATTTTTATGACCTTGTGTCGAATCATAGTTCATCTATTACAGGTTTTGTAGTTATATCTACCTCAGATTTAGACTTTGCAGTTCCTTTTGTCAATAGCAATTTGTATAGTTCAGCTGCATTATAAGGGTTTGAAAAGGTAGCTTGCATTTCCTCCATATTTGCTTTGATCTTCTCATTCAGCTTCTCCACGACATCTTCTCGAGAACTTTCAATCTTGTTGTTAGACTGCTGTTCCTGACTACTGACATAATTGGTCTGGTATTCATTTTCACCGACATTGAAGCCTTCGTCGTTTTCAATGACATTGATACTTTCCTCTCCTTCAAGATCCGTCACGTCAAATTCCTCTTCATCGTTTTTTTTGACGCCTTTTGTACTATATAGATCCTTTGCTATCATCAACGTATAATAGAGGATATATACCACAGTAAGTATAATAGCGAAGATAAAGTATGCTTTCATGTGTTTAGTATGATTTTGAAATATGATTAAAATATGAATACAAAGGAAATACATTAATTTGACTCCTGGAAATATCTGTGCAGAAAGTGAGATATTCTTAACAAGAATTTTGTCAAATTCTAAAATCATACTCAAATATCATACTCTAACTGGATCTAAGCGGCTGTCTTGACACAAGTAAGCCCTCTGGAAAGGAGGGCTTACTTGCAAGAGAAGGGAAGAGGATTTTAGCGTCTTTTACCCAAAAGGTAATCATTCAAATCCTTATAGTCACGGTAGCGAACACTTTCATCAGAGACACGGTCGTTATATAATCCGACTATTGTTTCAAAAGTCTTTTGTCCTGCAAGGTCATTATCCAGATAACAATGGATAAAAGCATAATTTTCAAGTTCCGCCAAGCTTTTTTTTAAGTTGCCTACAGAATTCATTATTAGGAAATCAACAGGAAAATCGAGGCATAGGTGATAATCTCCTTTCTTATGAAGGGTCTGATAGGATAAGAAATCCATAAAACCCTCAAAGATACAAACATGCCCCTGAATGGCATCAGCAACATGATGAATCACAGTAATATCCTTGCATCTTATACACCCTTTGAAATAAGGATTGCGTACTTCATATCCACCTGATCTGTTTTCAAATGCTATGGAGAAATAATGCTTCTTATGTAAATCATAATGTGCCTCTTTGCAGTACTGTTTACCAATTGCCTCGTCAATATATCTCGAACGCAGATAAGATAGCAGAGCCAGTTGGCTCAAACATTCAATCCTGAGATTCTGCATATCGTCTTCTATTGGGCATGGCCTTGCATTTCTATGCTGCAATCTGCATACAGGAACACTTAGAGCATTTTCACTGATTCGTAACAATACCAGACTTATGCTGTCTGTTCTATATAACAATTTCCCTAAATCTATAAGATCTCCTCCGGCAGATATTCCGAAATCATACCACTCGTTTATGGCATCGTTGACTTTGAACGAAGCTGTTTTTTCATCCCTAAATGGAGAGAGATACCAATACTGATGTCCTTTTACATTTACTGGAGAATAACCAATGATTCTCAGATACTCCACAATTCTTATCTGTTTCGCGTCTTTTATATTCATGAATAGTCTGGTTCATTTATATATACCCACAAACTAAACCAAACGGTTAGAGGTGGAATGAGTTGTTATAAGAATAAGTACGACCGGCTTTTACGATGGCTTTATGTTCCATCAGAAATTTACATAGATTGACCAATGTATTTCTTCCTCTTGAATAACCAATGCTGTCATATCCTTTCTTTAATGCATCCAATAATGTTTGATAGCCATTGAATTCGTTACATTCAGAGAATGTGACTTCCAAAGCGGTACGGTGTAACTCTTCTGACATATCAACGAAAGAGGTAACTCTATCGCGCTTGTTTATCTTGAACTGATAGTCTTCGACCAAATGGGGCAGAGAATCTTCACCAATCATAAAAGCAAAGGGGACAAACTCTTTGTCTCGTATATGCATTGCCCTGACTTCACTGATTTTTCCGTTTTCCATATTTTTGGAGACCTGAAGAACAGTTTCGGCTTTGTTGTTTAACTCTGTTCCTACATGACCCCTTGTATTATCATCGCCTTTATTTAGGTGTAACACTGTATGGATATGCAGTTCATAATAACTTGACCACCGCATAAGCTCATTTATGATGTTAAGAGATTCACTTGGGCTGTTGATGTCATGGATCAAATCACGGATTCCATCTATAATAACAAGACCTATGTTCTGTTCCTCATGTAATGCCCAACTTATAATGTCCCGACGTTGCTCTGGTGTGTATTCTCTCAGAACAAAAAATTGAATACGGTCATTCTCTTGGTCTGTGGGCAAACCGGCCAGAGTAAGAATACGTTCAAGTACTTTATGGCAATGGCATTTACTCTGTTCCGTATCAATATATAGAATACGATTCTTGCATGGAGGCAGTTCCGCTTTATATTTCAAGACTTCCTTGCCTGAAAGTGCGGATGCAACAATAGCACTTACATTGAATGTTTTTTTACTTTTAGGCTTACCTGTTGAAGCACTGAAATTTCCTAATGTGGCTATTGTAACACCACCGACATGAACAATCTCCTGCGGAAATTCGTATTTTTCTGTAATATTGAGCTTGATGTATTGAAGTATAGATTTATATTTTTCCTCATCTATCCTTAAATTATTGGACATTATCAGATTCAATTCATTTTTCATAGTTTGTCACTTTGTTGTTTCTTTTTTGTTTGTTGGCCCTTTCCAGATTATATGCAACGATATTGGCCTGCTTTTCAAGCTCCTGGTTAGACAGACAAGGATTTCGTCTAATCCAATCGTTCAAATCAGAACGGAGGATGAATATGTTTTTCCCGTTAGGTTTGTACACCGTCAACTCTTTTGAAGAGGTTATCTTGTACACAGAGCTCTTGGAAATCTGGAGATAGGAGGCAACTTCATCAATACTAAGGAAGTCTTTTGCTGCGTATGCCATATCTTCAAGCTTTTCAAGGTGTGATAACAATTCATCCAATGAGCCAAAACGTTTGAGAAATTTCTCTACTCTCAGAATCTCTTTTTGAAACTGTTCAAGTGAATTACCTTCAAGGAGCGCTTTAAGTCCTTCTATTCTGGATAACAGTATTTCTAATTCCTTTTTTGTCATAGCGCAATCTTGTTAATAGTAGATGGATTATCTTCAACTTTTGACGGATTTCTCATCGCCCATTCACATAGTTCTTTTCTATTGAAAAAAATCATTTTCCCGTTTGGTTTGTAATGGGGGATTTGTTTAGATGACGTGAGCCTGTACAGATAACTTTCTGAAATTCCTAGAAAAGAGCAAACCTCAGATGACGACAAGACTTCTTTTGTTAGCCATAGTTCTTCTTTTAGCTGATTGACAGAGTTTTCAAGGGTGATTATTTTATCCACCTCATTGATTTTCTGTTCTAAAGTACGTATGCGCTCAATCGGTTTCTCCGTCTTCATGACAGAAACCATATCTTCCATCTGTTTTATACAGCTGGAATATCTTTTATTGCTGCTCATTATTTCTCGATGTTTCATTTGTTTTTAATTCTAGAGTTTTACATAAAAGGCTTTGCCCTCAAACGTAATCGATTACGGAGGGCAAAGATACATGAGTATGAAACATCGGAACATTGATACTATTGAGTATCAATATGATTCTCAACAAGAATATCAACAAAGTTCTCTATTCTTGTTTGTTTTCTCTGTCTTTGATTAACCGAACATACCCATCCACAACTGATAGGACTTTCTTGTTTTGCGGACTTAATGGCATATCTTTTATACGGTGTAGTGTAGAAGCCAGATCGTGCTTGTTGAGATACTTGTTCCCAGTTGAACTCAGTACATACTTTTCACGCTCAATCAAAGATTGCCAATTATATGGAATAATGTTATGAAAGGAAAGCCTGTCGAATACCAAGGCAAGACGAGAATTATTGCTTGAAGTGACTGTCCTCAGTTCACGCCGTTTATACCTTCTGATGGTTTCATTAACATCCAAAACTTCAGTAAACAAATTGACCTCATTGGCAAGACGCACAATGAGGTCAATAGTATGGTCATCGTATAAAGTAATCGTATTATCGCATACTGCATTTATGGTATCTGTTACCGAACCATCTGGTGTCATCAATTCCGGCAAATCGGACGCATAAAACTCGTTAAGGAGATTATTTATTGCCTGTTCATTTAGTAAATCGCAGTCGAAGTACCTGCGTACCATTTTCTCATGGTTTGTCAGAAGCTCTGCAACGATTCTATAGTTCTTCTGATGCTCATTTTTACTCCATGCGTCGGTGTCATCATGGTATTGGTTTGAGTTTATGAAATCAAGTGTAAACCTATGATAACTCTTTAACCTTGTCGGCACTTCTTCGGAGTATCTACTATAGGCAAGTCTAACCAACCGGAATAGCCCTTCTTTACCGGTATGCGCAGGTGTCCTTTGGAAACCACGCATCACTCTTTTCAAAAAGAGAGAGGTGCAAAGCATTAATCTTTGTCATTGTTGAGTGATTTTAAGTATTAATATTATGTGCGTCAGCAACCATATTAACAGATGCTTCAGCACTGTTGATGGCATCTCTATTGTATTCGTCGGCAATTTTTTTCAGTTCCATATTGTAGGGCTTTTCTCTTCTTATCAGTTTTATGCAATTTCCGTCAAGGCTGTTTCTATTAAGCTTTTTATTTCCTTGCAATCGGAAACAATATACGCATTTCGTCCATAAATCGTACGGATTGTCCACCTTAAATACTAAATAGGTAAAATAAATCAACGTACTCTGTCTATTCATCCATACAATAGGCTGAGTAAATTCAATTTCTTCAAAAATTCCTCTGAATGTATCATATGTGGTTTCAGGGGCAATGTATCCACCTTTCAACAAATCCGAATACAGTCTCTTTTTCCTTTCTTCTGGTCTTGAACTATGGAAAACTAATTTGCTTGTATGAATCAAACGTTCGCTACCAGACAGAGCAGGAGAGTCTATGTTATTAAATTTATCGCAAATAGATTTCAATCGCACATCGTAGTTGTCTACAAGTCCATGCCGCTTGATGTAACTATATCCTGAGAAAAAACAATTTCTGTGAGGAGACTTGCCTTTAATACTGAAACAACATTCACCTTTAATCCACAAATCTCTGCTATTATACTTATTGAAAGCCTGAAAAATATAAAAACCAAGTTGACGTTGCCCTTTTATCCATTCCACAGGTTTGGTGAAATCAGCTTTTCCTACAATACCCTTGAATGCTTCAAATGTTGTCTTTGGAGAAATGTATTTGTACTTTATCAAGTCCAGATACATTTCATTTACTTCTTCTGTATTTTGTGTAATGTAGAAGACAGTCACTTTATGCTGTGGAATCATATCAGAGAAATCTACTTCCGGATAGAGTGACATGGTTTTCTCATATTCCTCAGTCCTGTATCTGGGCATTTTACTGGTACTTATACGAGTGCCGCCCCATTGCTTCTCAAAGAATGTATATTGGTGTTTGAATTTGCAGATGGATGATACAGCATACGCAATAATCATAAGATGCATCACTTTCAGACCAGGTATGGGCTGATAATATTTATCCAGTATGCCGGCATCAACAGCTCTATCTAAAAGTCCGGCCACTTTTGCATTTGCCAATGGTTCTACCAGATATATATACTTTCCCTTGCGTTCATTGCTATTCTCATTGCAGAGTTCAATCAGTTCCCTTGACGTGAAGAAATAGTTCTCCAACACTTCAAGTACAGATGGTCTAATATCATTTCTGTGACTTCGAACATAACTTTCTACGGCATCGTTAAATCCCATGTTTCTGATCAGTTGTTCCAGATTTGGAGATTTATCCGTGAGTACATAGTCATAGATTTCTTCTATCCATGAGCTGAGGAAAAGAAGATCAGGCACAAAAAGGTCAAGGTTGACATTTCCGTCAACATCTATACAATGCTTGATTTCTCCAGTCAATCGAGTAATCTTGGCTATTTTTATAACGATGTCCTGTTTATTCATGATCTTTTGGTTGTTCTATCTCGGGTATAAGAGAAACTGCATTCTGCTTGTTTTTATCCAAAACTTTTGCGTAAATCTGCGTGGTTGAAATTTCCTTATGACCGAGCAGCTTCGATACAGTATATATGTCCGTACCCAAATCAAGCATGAGCACAGCAAAAGTATGTCTTCCGCAATGAAAAGTGAGGTCCTTATGGATACCTGCTTCCCATGCCCAACGCTTCAATTCTACAGATGTCCATGAACCATATGTGAAGCCGCTGAATACATTGTCATCAGGTTTTCCTCTTTCTCCCATGTATCTTTCAGCTTGTGGACTGATGTCCAGGTATTCCTGTCCGCCAGTTTTCTTTTGTCTGAAAACAATTCGCGTAAAGTCGCCAAATTTCTGGACTTCGCCCCATGTTAGTTTTTGGATGTCGCTTTTACGAAGTCCTGTAAGGCATGAAAAAAGAAAAGCTCTCTTCAATATGGGGAAGCGACATGAAGTGCTTGCCAATGTTCTGACTTCCTCTAAAGTCAAATAGTCGCGCTTACTCTCGGCGGCCTTGAACCCCTCAATTCCACGTAGTGGATTTACGGCGATAATTCTTTCATCAAAGGCATGATTTATACAAGCTCTGAGCTTATTGAAATATGACACCTTTGAATTTTGAGATAGACCCTGAAATGTATCACGTTCTCGACGGACCCCTGTTGTTCTTTTATAGACATCTTTCTCTACGTTTTCCAGAAAAGACTTGAACCCTGAAACAAATTCAGGAGTGACATCCCTGAAAGTTGTAGATTCATCACAATATAATTCCAGATATCTAAGACAGCTACGCCAGTTTCCCCAATTACCCTGTGACTCTGGATTCTTTCGTCTCTCTTCAACCATATTACGATAATATTCAAGGAAAGGAGTATCTTCCTTGAATTGTCTCGTAAAGGTGTATTCGCCGTTTTGAATCTCAATCGTCCGCTTTGCCTTAACAGCTTGTGCTGTTGCCAAGGTTTGGCGGTTCTGTTCTTTCTCTGCCGGAGTCTTTGCATCGAACAGATATAGTTTCAGATACTCTTTATGTCTCTTTCCATTCCGGTAAATGTCCAGATATAGACTTCTACTTCCGTTTGCCAACACTTTTTCTCGAAGCTTCACTGGTTCTTTCGGTTCAATCGTTTTCTTTGCCATGATGTCTTCTATTAAAGCGGTTATTTAATAGGGGACAATTTTGTCCCTCGGGGGACAGTTTTTTGTCCCTCGTTCCCCATACGGGGGACAAACTGGGGACAAAATTAGCGAAAAAATATCGAACCACATAGAAAACGCATATAAAAAGAGAAAAGCTTTGTAAAAAAATTAAATTACTGATTTTATGTAATTTGCAGCTTTGTATTTTCTCTTTTTATGGTTTTCTTTTCATTGGATTACTTTCCAATACAGAATGTCTATTTACCGATGCAAAAATGTTGGAATATATTATGTAATACCATATCATTTGTCACCTCTCCTGCAATATCACTCAAATGGAAAATACATTCCCGAATATCTTGTGACACGAAATCTCCGGAAAGATTATTTACCAAGCCTTCTTGTACTCGGTGGATAGCTTCTAATGCATTGTTTAATGCTTCATAGTGGCGGACATTGGTAACAATAACATCATTTTGAGTAATGGTAGGAAGATGTGCAGATGTTATTAGCATTTGTTGCAGTTCTTCGATATGTTCTCGTTTTTTAGCAGATATGACGATTGATTTTACATCGTCAGGGAAATTGGTAGGGATATCATTCTGTATATTAGCCACCAGATCGACTTTATTATAAACGAGGATGAGTTGTTTGGCTCTACAGCGGGGAAGAAGTTGGCTGGATAGTTGTGTGATTTGAGTTTGGGCATTTGTAGCATCAATCATCCAAAGAACGATTTCTGCTTGGTCCAACTTTTGGAAAGTACGTTCAATACCAAGACTTTCAATTGTGTCGTTGGTTTCACGAATACCTGCCGTATCAATGAAGCGGAAAGTAATTCCACCTATATTAACCGTATCCTCTATCACATCGCGTGTTGTACCATGAATATCGCTGACTATGGCTTTTTCTTCATTTAACAAGACATTAAGTAGGGTGGATTTTCCTGCATTTGTTTCGCCAATGATAGCTACCGGAACGCCATTCTTAATTGCGTTACCTACACTAAAAGAGTTCACTAAGCGAACAATGACTTTTTCAATGTTATCCGCTAACAGACAAAGTTCGGAGCGATCGGCAAATTCCAATTCCTCGTGATCACTAAAATCCAGTTCAAGCTCAATGAGTGAGGTGAAATGTAGTAACTGGTTGCGTAGAGTGGTAAGTTCTTTGCTGAAACCACCGCGCATTTGGCTCATGGCAAGACGATGAGTCGCTGCGGAAGATGAAGCGATAAGGTCGGCAACGGCTTCCGCTTGACTTAAATCCATTTTTCCATTAAGAAATGCACGTTGAGTGTATTCGCCCGGTTGGGCCATGCGGCAACCATTCTTAATCAATAGCTGTAGCACTTTTTGTAAAATGTAGGCTGAACCATGACATGTGATTTCTGTACTGTTTTCACCTGTATAGGAGTGAGGAGCACGAAACAAGCTGACAAGCACTTCATCTATAATTTCAGAACCTTCATGAATCCGTCCAAAAGTAAGCGTATAAGGTTTGCTCTCCTCCAACCTTTTATTGCTAATGGCAGGGGTAAAAATACGGGATGTGATTTCGATAGCTTCCGGTCCGGAAACTCGAATACATCCAATAGCCCCTCCCTGGGCAGTGGCTATGGCACAGATAGTATCTTGGTTCATGATTTTCAGTTTGTTTTTATTCGACAAAGATAACGGTTTATCATAAAAAAATGATGTAACTTCTTGGCTTTTATTGTAACTTTATATAAATCAATAACTTTAGATGAAGCATCTATATAGGCTGGCTATAACTTCTATTAGAAAAGTAATGATAGGGATGCAAAATAAGATGATTTTAATTTTTTGTAGATAGATGGTCTGTTTAAGAAATTTAAACTTCCTGAGCAGGATGGTGCATAGTGATAGAAAAGTGTGATTAGGCATCACAGCCTATGCCTGTTGTTGCCGTAATGGAACATTTATATTATACGGAACAACAATAGGACATAGCAAGCTGGATGTTATAAGATTATTGGAAAGCTTTAGATCGCGGTCTGAAAGAAACGGTCAAGGCTTTGCGTATAATCTTTTAAATTCGTTCGAGTACCTTAAGAATCAGGTGATCAATAGTGTTTTTATATCCTGTATTGGCTTCTTTTATTAATCGGTTGGCAATTACCATGCAGACCGTCATGGCTTTATGTCCCATTAGGCGGCTGAGGCCTGCCAATGCGGAACTCTCCATTTCAAAATTAGTGATTTTGTAGCCATTGTATTCGAATTTTTCGATTTTTTCATTTTGATATGGATCTGCTAATGGCACACGTAGCTCACGTCCTTGTGGACCAAAGAAACCACCGGCTGCAATGGTAACACCACGTACCATGTCATCTCCGGCTATGCGATCTATCAGCTCTGCATTTGCATCAATAACATAGGGAGCGGGAGCACACATATTGCCCGACCAGCCCATATGATTGAGGAAAGCACGTTCAAAAGGAAGGTCGCAAACAGAGTTACGTCCGGCATAGAAGTTCAGTAAGCCGTCGAAACCTATCGATTTGGCAGAACAAACGAAGGTCCCTACGGGGGTATAAGGCTGTAGGCCACCACAAGTGCCGATGCGTACCAGTTCTAATTGGCGCAGTTGTTTTTTTTCTTCCCGCGTTTGGAAATCAATATTGGCTAGCGCATCCAATTCATTCATGACAATATCAATATTGTCGCAACCAATACCGGTGGAGACAACGGTGATACGTTTGCCTTTATAAGTACCTGTAATTGTTTTGAATTCGCGACTCTCTACTTCACATTCTTTATTTTCGAAGTGGGAAGCAACCAGCGCTACCCGGCCGGGATCACCTACGAGGATTATTTTATCTGCCAGCCATTCGGGCTTTACATGCAAATGGAAAACGGAACCGTCTTCATTGATAATTAGTTCGGAAGATGCAAAATACTTTTTCATGTTACAGGATATTATGATTGTTTATAAATAGAAAACGTCGGTAACCGGTTTCTGTTCACCAGTTCCGACGTTTATATCAATCGCTTTACCGGTTATTTGCTTAATGGTTGGTTGGATATGCCTGTTGTCGGTTTGGCAATGTTTTCGCGCATCGAAGTATCGGCTTCGATGTTTTTCATGCGATAATAATCCATTATACCTAAATTACCATTACGGAATGCTTCTGCCATAGCCTTAGGAACTTCTGCTTCTGCTTCAATAACTTTGGCGCGTGCTTCCTGTGCTTTGGCTTTCATTTCCTGTTCACTGGCAACTGCCATGGCGCGACGTTCCTCAGCTTTGGCTTGAGCAATGTTCTTGTCTGCATTTGCTTGGTCTATTTGCAAAGCGGCACCAATGTTTTTGCCTATGTCAATGTCGGCAATATCGATAGATAGAATTTCAAAAGCGGTACCGGCATCCAATCCTTTGCGAAGTACCAATTTGGAAATAGAATCCGGATTTTCCAGAACAGATTTATGATTTTCGGAAGAACCGATAGATGATACGATACCTTCGCCAACACGAGCTAAAATAGTATCTTCTCCGGCACCACCCACCAATTGCCGGATATTGGCACGTACAGTTACACGAGCTTTGGCAATCAGCTGAATTCCATCTTTTGCCACAGCCGTAACAGGTGGGGTGTCAATAACTTTAGGGTTTACAGACATTTGAACAGCTTCGAACACATCACGTCCGGCAAGGTCAATGGCAGTAGCCATTTGGAAAGGCAATTCAATGTTGGCTTTGGAAGCAGATACCAAAGCATGCACCACTTTCTCAACGTGACCTCCTGCAAGGTAGTGTGCTTCTAATTCGTCACGTGTGATGTTGCTTAGACCGGCTTTATGTGCTTCAATCAAACCCGGCACAATGATGTAAGGCGGTACATTACGGATACGCATCAGAAATAGTTGGACCAGTGATATGTTTACCCCCGAAACTTTAGCGGATAACCATAGGAAAAACGGTACGTAATGGAAAAACAGTACTAGGAAAATAATACCACCTACAATAATGAAGGCAGTGAGATACATTGTGCTTGGATCCATGATTTTAGTTATTAGTTATTACTTATTACTTAATTAATTATTGGTGATTTATGATTTACTTTTTCTTCTCCACAAGTATTACTCCGTCTGTAATACGGTTTACTATAATAGGAGTTTTCTCATTCAGAAAACCATCTGTGGATTTGACTTCTACGATATCGCCGTTTATTTCAGCATATCCGATAAGAGCAAGGCGGGTCGTTGTAACACCTGTGTCGCCTATTTTCACTTTCTCTTCGGCGCTTCGGTCTATCTTTGAAGTAATATTCTTTTTCAAGGCTATCTTGTCTAAAGTTTTGGAACGCATAAACCATATCAGCGAGCCAACACAGGCTATGGCAGATACGGCAAGTGTGATGAAGCCTGCTGTTGTTCCTATATTGGTAAATGCATAATAATTGGCATAAATGATGCAACCGCCTGCCAGAAAACCGGCGATGCTGATACCCGGTACTATGAATAATTCCACTAAGAACAGTATAACTGCTGCTACGACTAATACTATGATAATGAAGATGTCCATAGTTTTTCTATTTAATGGTTTGTTTTTCTAATTTACGCACTTGGATAACAGATTGATCTATTTCCGTGGCCAATTGTTGTACACGTTTTTCCAAGTCAAGTATAGCTGGAGCCATTTGGGTTTTTTCGTTTTGATTGGCACGAGAATATTGGGTACGTATATTTTCCAGTTTACTCTGTTGCTGATGATAGCTTTCTTTCAATTGAAGATATTTTTTGAATTGTGCTTTTGCCTGTGGAGAACGGAAATCGGTCGCATAGTGATAGATATGCTGGTCATCAATCACAAATTCGAATTCATGGTGTTTCTTTATTTCCGGCTTTTCCTGCATCACTTTTTGTAACCGGCTTTGGGCATCAGCCACTAAGTTCTCATCTGTCCATGTATCCTTAATGGAATGAAGTTGGGCAAGTTTTATCAATTTGCCTTTATCCATGTTTTCATAGTTGTATACCTGTTTGGATGATGCCGGAATGAATACATATATGCAGACTTTATCCTCCGGCTGATAACGGTCTGATGCAAACCAGCCTAAGTTATTGAATTCGTCTATAACATACATATAATCGTTGTAGGGGGAGTTGAAAGGCATGCCTACATTCTCCGGAGCCAGATAGGTGTCTGTATTCATGTTATAGCGCGTTACAAAAATATCATAGTTTCCCATAGATGCAGGACCGTCTGCGGCATAATAAATAGTGATGCCGTCTGCCAACACATAAGGATAGTTGGCATTCATTGATTCATTGATACTGCCGGGAAGCATGTTGCCTTTGCCCCATTCATCCATCATCTTGTTGCGTGATAGGATGTTGAGTGTGCTGTCTTTCTGCAACTCGCTATAATAGATTTTATTTCCCAATTCTGTTTCGTACACAGTGCCACCCTTGCCATTGGAGTTTTTAAAGTAGGTGTCATACATAAAAAGTTTGCCGGATTCAGGGCTGATTTTGTATGCTTTGAGAAAATCTTTTTTGTCTACCACAAAACTGTCAATGAAGCAGACTTCCTCTACGCCTTTTAGCATACGGAGGTTTGCTTTACTTTTTTCCAACAGTTTTTCCGCTTCGGCTGTAGGGCGTCTTCTTTTGGTCAGTTCGGCAATATATTCTTCGAAAGTGTTGACTGCATCTTCAAATCGGTAGGTGGCATTATAGGCCTGTGCCAAATAAAGCTGCCCACCGGCAGCCCGACGTTTTACGGCTGTTTCTAAATACTTGATAGCTTCCTCCGCTTCCCCTGTGTTTAAACAGCACACGCCATACCACAGATTATAACTTCCGTTGTTAGGCTGTGATTTGACGAATTTTTTAAAAGCTGGTTTGGCTTGGTCATATTGGCCTTTCTCATAGAGCGCTTTAGCTTGTGTAAGGGTTTGCGCTGAAATATTCATTCCAAAGAAACCTAATAACAAAAGCAGTATATATTTTTTCTTCATATATGAAAATCTTTTTAATGAGTTCAAAAATACAAATTTATCGGGAATAAAGCGGTTTTCTGTGATTCTATTATGTTAATTCTTCTTTAAATGATTCTTTTCAACTACTTTTGCAGCCGATTTTTAAATGATTTTTATGGCACAATTTACAGAGGAAGAAAAGACTTTGCGGCGTATTGAAAAGCGGTTCGGTAAAGGAGTGGTGGAATATGGGCTTATAGAAGAGGGCGATCGGATTCTTATCGGACTTTCCGGAGGAAAAGATTCTCTGGCGCTGGTTGAATTGTTGGCGCGTCGTTCCCGGATTTTGAAGCCGAGATTTTCTGTTATTGCTGTTCATGTGGTAATGAAGAACATTCCTTATCAAAGTGATGTGGATTATCTCAGAAATTATACGGAGTCATGTGGGATACCTTTTGTTCTGTATGAAACGGAGTTTGATGCAAGTACGGACACTCGTAAGTCACCTTGTTTTTTATGTTCTTGGAATCGGCGGAAAGCTTTGTTTACTGTGGCAAAGGAGCAAAAGTGCAACAAGATAGCCTTGGGACATCATATGGATGACATTCTGGAGACCTTGCTGATGAACATTACTTATCAGGGTACATTCAGTTCAATGCCGCCGCGATTGGTAATGAAGAAGTTTGATATGACAATCATCCGGCCCATGTGTCTTGTGCATGAGGCGGATTTAATGGAACTGGCAGAGATAAGGGCATATCGGAAACAAGTGAAGAACTGCCCTTATGAATCGCAGTCAAGCCGGAGTGCGATGAAAAGAATTTTGCACCAACTGGAAGAAATGAATCCGGAAGCCCGATATAGCTTATGGGGGAGTATGAGTAATGTGCAGGAAGAGTTGTTGCCGAGGAAATTAAAATAAGATTAAAAAAGTTAGTAAGTAACCTCATTTAAGTAATCATTATATGAAAGCTTTTTATACTATTCTACTATTGATTGTATCCAATGTCTTTATGACATTTGCTTGGTACGGGCATTTGAAATTGCAGGAAATGAAAGTAATTTCCAATTGGCCACTTTATGCTGTAATTTTGTTTTCGTGGATGATAGCTTTGGCAGAGTATGCATTTCAGATTCCGGCAAATCGTATTGGTTTTATCGGTAATGGCGGTCCTTTTTCGTTAATGCAGTTAAAAGTTATTCAGGAAGTGGTGACACTTATTATTTTTACGATATTTACCACTGTTCTCTTTAAAGGAGAGTCTTTGCATTGGAATCATTTTGCGGCATTTGTCTGCTTGGTATTGGCGGTGTATTTTGTCTTTTATAAATAGAGGATTGGATTAGCGGATCTCTTTCCGCTAATCCAATCCTCTATACTATTATTTACCTGTGATATATTTGCTCATACCTTTCGTGTAGAACATTTGGAATTCTCCCTTGTCATCCGTATATATGAAACATGCGTCAAGATCGGGGTGAGCATTGGCAAAACGTTCGGCCTCTTCCAGTCCCATGACCATGAAAGCGGTAGCGTAGGCGTCGGCGCTCATGCAATCCCGGGCAATGACTGTTGCCGACAAGATGTTATGTTGTACAGGGTATCCTGTGCGTGGATCTATGGTGTGAGCGTATTTCTTTCCGTCTTTGTAGTAATAGTTCCGGTAATTGCCTGAAGTGGCGATGCCCATGTCGGTCACTTGCAATATGGTTTGTAACTCTTGATTTACGGCAAGTGAGTCATCTACCGGCTTGTTGATGCCGATGCGCCATAAACTTTTCTTCGGGTTTTCTCCGCGAACCACTACTTCACCGCCTATATCCACCATGAAGTTACCGATGCCTTTTTTTTCTAATAATTGTGCAATGACATCCACTGCGTAACCTTTGGCTACGGCGCTACATGAAAGCATGATGCGAGGGTCTTGTTTGATAACCTTCCCTTCGGCAGATAATGAAACTTTTGAATAACCTGTAATATCTAATAGGCTGTCTATCATAGCTGAATCAGGGAATGCACCTTTCTTGAATCCGAACCCCCAAGCATTGGCCAACGGAGCTACTGTAATGTCAAAGGCCCCTCCGGTCTCTTGGGATATTTCCATGCTGCGGCGGAATACGTTAATAAAGAATGTGTCGGGGATGATGTCTTCGTTTCGGTTGATACGCGTAATAGTGGCCGTATCGTTGAAAGGGGATAACGAACCGTCAAAACGTTTGAGCTCTGCTTCAATTTCGGACTTCAGATCGCTGTCATACTGGTAAGTTATGTTATATACTGTTCCAAAAATCAGCCCGCTGGCGGTTCGATAAGGGATGGCACGATTGTGTCGTGCGAGTATTCCGATAGTGCCTAATACAAGCAAGGCAACCCACAAAAAATTCCGTTGTACTTTCTTGTCCATAATATTTAATGCTAAGTTAATAACCCTCAAAAGGATAATCCTCCTCCGGCTTTCCTCTGTTCTCTATTGGGATTTGGGGCTTTCTATTCTTGATATCAACTGCAAAACAGGTGCTCTATCAATATCTTTGTGCCTATGATAATAAGGATGACGCCACCCCAGAGTTCCGCGCGTAATTTGCGGGCAATGCCACATCCGAAACGGATACCGAACATCAGTCCGACAAATGATAAGGCAAATGATACAAATCCTATGATGCCGATAGAAGGCAGTATGGATGAAAAACTGCGGACACCCAGAAATGCAAATGAAACACCGACTGCCAGCGCGTCGATACTGGTGGCTACCGCTAATGCCGAAACCACTTTTAGGCTGGTAGGGTCAAATTCATGTCTGCAATCTTCATCTTTGAAAGATTCCAAGACCATACGCCCTCCAAGAAAAGCCAGAATAGCAAAAGCTATCCAATGGTCTATGTTTTCAATGAGATGGCTGAAAAAACTGGCTCCTATCCAGCCAAGTAGCGGCATGAGTGCCTGAAAAAAACCGAAAGCCAGTGCCATTATCAGCATCGGACGCATCCGGACACGTTTCAATATAATACCGCTGGCAATAGATACTGCGAAACAATCCATTGCAAGTCCTATGGCAAGCAACCAGATTTCTAATCCTGTCATTGTTTTAGAATGGTAATTTATAGATTATTGTATAAGTGACCCCTGTGGTGTTTCCGTTGTATTTGCCATAACCCGGTACGTACCATGGGTCTCCATATTCGGCAACGGAAGAACTCAGACGGAATTTGAAGCGTAATGCCCAGCCCATATACAGGCTTTTCCACACATGTGCCCGTATGCCGACACAAAATTCCGCCCATTGCATTGAACCTTTCATTCCTTTATGGTCAAAAGGCAGGCTGCCTCCCCAGATACCGTCTATCAGGTTCGGATTGCCTAAGCTGCCGCCGTATTCAGGGTCGCTGACAGCCAATGATTCCACATCGTATTTGAAGCTGGTTGCTGCATAGCGCAGACCCACAAGTATCATGTGGCCATGTTTCTTGTTATAGAGTGCGTTATAATCCATGCCGATGCGAAAATAGGGAGCGCCGGTTTTATAATGTATTCCTTTGTCGCTCCAGGTATCTGTGTTGCCATAGCCGAATTCTACCGTTGGGAAAAAACGGTTTTTGAGGCTTACGTCAACCGCTACCTCGCTACTGAAAAAGTCACTTCCAAGCAGTTTGCCTCCGGGACCCCATAAATCTGCGCTGATGGAGATGCCGTTGTAGAGAGGGTAGTGCACCTCCTCCTTGGCATCCTTTTTTTCCGTTTTGGGCGGAGTGGTTGCCGGTGGGGCGGAGATATTACTGTTTTGTGCCTGCAATGGGAGAGACAGCAGTAAACAGAGTGCCAGACTAATAGAATAGTTTAAGATTTTCTGTACCATAAATTCCGGCTTCTTTATTTACAATGCGAATAGAATCAAGACTGTGACGGCTGTAATTGACATCTTTAATGCTCTGTTTCATTTGATAACCGCAGTCCATTGACAGGAAGTAAGGTGTATTGGTTTGATAAACAACGAGTGTATCTGTCAATGTTTTGCTGTAACGGAATACAAGTACGGTGGAGTCGGCGGTATATCTTAACGGAAGTGAGAGGTCATGCACTTTCTTCTGGTTGTTGATGATAATGGAATCCGTACCGAAAGCGGTGACAGTCAGCGAGTCCAACGTATCATTGGAAACAACTTCTGTTTCGGGGTCTAATGTGTAGAAGTAACACTGCATCATGGCTCGTGTGGCCATTGAGCAGTCCGCTTCTTCCGAACAAGATATTACTACGCTAAGGATAGGGAAGAGAAAGGCTCCGGTTATGATGAATTTGACTAATGCTTTCATGGTTAAATCATTTTCTCGATTTGATACTTGTTACGTTCCGGCGCATTGCGGGATATCAGTTCGCCGAGGAAACCTGCCACAAACAGTTGGGTTCCGATAATCATGGATGTTAATGACAGATAGAAATAAGGGGAGTCTGTCACAAGTCGGTATGGCATGCCTTGATTCATGTAATACAGTTTGCTGGCGCCGACAATAATTACGGCAATGAATCCGATGAAAAACATCAGCGATCCCAATATGCCGAAGAAGTGCATAGGCTTGATGCCGAAGGTGGAAAGGAACCAAAGGGAAATTAAATCCAGATAACCGTTAAAGAAACGGTTCCAGCCGCCGAATTTGGTTTTGCCGAATTTTCGTGCCTGATGATGCACCACTTTCTCGCCGATCTTCTTGAAACCGGCATTTTTGGCGAGGTAGGGTATGTAACGGTGCATTTCACCGTACACTTCTATGTTTTTTATCACCTCTTTGCGGTAGGCTTTCAGGCCGCAATTAAAGTCATGCAGGTTTTTTATGCCGGAAACCTTACGTGCGGTAGCGTTGAACAGCTTGGTCGGTATGGTTTTTGACAAGGGGTCATATCTTTTCTGCTTCCAGCCGGATACCAGGTCGTAGCCTTCTTCCGTAATCATGCGGTATAGTTCCGGAATTTCGTCGGGACTGTCCTGTAAGTCTGCGTCCATTGTAATCACGACATTTCCTTGCGCTTGGTCAAAACCGCAATAGAGTGCCGGCGACTTGCCATAATTACGGCGGAATTTTATTCCCCGTACTTTGTCCGAGCCGGCTTGCAGCTGCTCTATTATCTGCCAGGAGTGGTCGGTACTTCCGTCGTTAACGAAAATAATTTCATAAGAAAAGTTATGAGCTTTCATTACCCTCTCAATCCATGCAAACAATTCCGGAAGAGACTCTTCTTCATTATATAAAGGAATGACTACTGAAATATCCATTTGCTTATTTATGATTTTAACTATGTTACACTATGCCTGGTTTATCTGAAATTTGCCGTCGCTTGTCATTCTTTCTTGCGTCTCATTACGAATAAGGCGGTGGGAAGGGCCAGCAGCGAACCGCAAAACACGTTCCATGACACCAATTGCATGGTAATGTCTATGGGGGTGAGCGATTTCACATTGTCCAATGTCTCTTGAAATACATCGGTATAGGCTTCTATGCCGGGTACGCCGCTTTGTTTCAAGATATCAATTTGTGATTCGTAGGCATTGATGACAAATCCGTGGTCTATGAAACGGAAATAAATGTAATGTGCCATTGCCGTCAATAATGCGGCGAACATGTACATGAACACTGTGAATATCCATGCGTGCAGGAAACTGATGCTGCCGCCGCATGCTGTATTACGGTACATTCGTACGTAGTAATACCCCATAAACGGAACGCATATCGTAAGTCCCATAAAGAGGAAAGATAAAAACGGAGTTGTCAGGCCCAAAGGGAAAAGGATGAATTTTAAAATCCAATATCCGCCCAGATAGGTGCCGAACAACATTGCATATTGCATGTAACCTTTATTTTCTGCCATTTTTCTTAGAAATATGGCGCAAAGTTATAAATAATATTGGTTGTAGACCCTGTATTCTTGTTAAAGTTGAAAAAAGTTAGGGCAAGGTATTGCGGATTTAAAAATTTTATCTACCTTTGCACTCGCAAAACGGGTAAGTCCTATACGGCCAGCTCCCTTCGAATCCTCCAGGGCTTGATCGCAGCAAAGGTAGTTGGTTGTAGCGGCGCGATGTAGATAGCTTACCCACCCGCCTCTTTAGCTCAGTTGGCCAGAGCACGTGATTTGTAATCTCGGGGTCGTTGGTTCGAATCCGACAAGAGGCTCAAAAAGAAAAGAGATGTATCAGCCGATACATCTCTTTTCTTTTTTATATCTCATTGCTCACTATCCTTTTTTGATTCTTCTGTATCCATATATGGCGTTATTCCCCAGTTCCTCCTCGATGCGTAGCAGTTGGTTATATTTGGCCATGCGGTCCGAACGGCTCAAGGAACCGGTCTTGATTTGTCCGCTGTTGGTGGCTACGGCAATGTCGGCAATGGTGGAGTCTTCCGTTTCGCCCGAACGGTGTGAGGTAACGGTGGTGTATCCATGGCGGTGTGCCATTTCGATGGCATTCAGAGTCTCTGTCAGGGAGCCGATTTGGTTTACCTTGATGAGTATGGAGTTTGCGCATCCTTTTTCGATGCCCATGGCAAGAAAATCCACATTGGTGACAAACAGGTCGTCACCCACCAACTGGCAGCGGTTTCCGATGCGGTCGGTCAGTTTCTTCCAGCCTTCCCAGTCGTTTTCGCTCATTCCGTCCTCGATAGAGTCTATCGGATATTTGTTGATCAGTTCTTCCAGATAGTCCACCTGTTCGCTGGCTGTACGTTTTTTGCCTTTCTCACCTTCAAATTTGCCATAGTCGTAAATTCCGTCGTGATAGAATTCGGAAGAAGCGCAGTCCATGGCAATCATCACGTCTTTGCCCGGTTCGTAGCCGGCAGCTTTAATGGCGGCAATGATTGAGTCCAAAGCATCTTCTGTTCCTGCCAGGGCGGGAGCAAAGCCGCCTTCATCGCCGACGGCGGTGCTGAGGCCGCGGTCGTGCAGCACCTTCTTCAAGGCGTGGAACACTTCTGCACCCATGCGCAGGCCTTCACGAAAAGAAGTTGCCCCTACCGGGCGTATCATAAATTCCTGAAAAGCAATAGGGGCGTCACTGTGCGAACCGCCGTTGATGATGTTCATCATCGGAACAGGCATCACGTAGGTGTTTGTTCCGCCTATATAGCGATAGAGGGGGACGTCAAGATAGGCTGCGGCTGCTTTGGCTACGGCAAGTGAAACGCCCAGAATGGCATTGGCGCCCAGATTGGACTTGGTTTTTGTACCGTCCAGTGCCAGCATGGCATGGTCGATGCTCATTTGTTCAAGGGCCGACATACCGACCAGTTTGGGAGCGATGATGTTGTTGATGTTGTTGACAGCTTTCAGCACACCTTTGCCGCCGTAGCGTTTTTTGTCGCCGTCGCGCAGTTCCAAAGCCTCATGCTCGCCGGTGGATGCGCCGGAGGGTACGGAAGCCCGGCCGGTGAAGCCCGACTCCAAAATCACATCAACTTCCACAGTGGGGTTTCCTCTTGAATCGAGGATTTCACGTCCGATAATCTTTTCTATTTTCATCTTCTTTTGTTTTAAGTGTAAATTCTATGAACAATAACAAACGAAGGTGGAAAATGGTTCGGACTTTCCCTTATGGCTGTGATTTTAAAAAGTTCGCCCTACGATGCTTCCGCCCAATGCTGCGAATATGCCCAGCAGGATACTTAATAGAGTATATGTGGCGAACAGTCCGTAGAATCCTTGTTTCATCAGGATCAATCCGTCATTGGAGAATGTGGAAAAGGTGGTGAAGCCGCCGCACAATCCGGTGGTCAGCAATATGCGTACTTCCGTAGATAGGTTGAAACGTGCGGACAAGGCATAGAACAGCCCTATCAGAAAACTTCCGGTTATGTTGACGGCAAACGTGGCCCAGGGAAAGGAGTAGGGCACTATCCGTTCGTGAAGGGCCATTTGTACGCAATAGCGTAATAGGCTGCCGGTGCCGCCGCCCAGGAATACGGCTATCAGTATTTTAGTCATGATGCTTGTTTTTTTTGAGTATGTTTCAGGTTGCAAAGGTAATGAAGGCAGGGGAATTTCAACCAATCTTCGGGTGGGTTTTATGGGGTGGATGGAGATTTACTAAAACGTTGGGGGAGATTTAGTAAATCATTGCCGGAGATTTAGTAAATCGTCGGAGGGGTTTGAGTAAGCAGATAAAGAGAGGGCCGGGCAGGCGGTGTATTCGTTGGGTGAATACAGCCGGCTCCGACTGTAAACCGAACCTGAGGGTTTAAGCGCTTAATTGTAGAGAGCATATCAGAGTCAGGCATTGATAATCTGTGATTTATCAGTCCGGATTGTAGAGATTGCCCCTGTTTCTTTCAAATTCCTTTCCCGCCTGATTTTTACTGTTGTAGAGATGCCTTTTTGTTAACTGTTTGCTGTTTAGGTGTTTACGCAAAATGGTTGTAGATGCCCTTTCCTTGCGTTTCCGTCATTCTCCCCCTAACTTTGCAACATCGGATTTGAGAAACAAATGCAGAACTGTTGAGGCCTCGCAGTGAACTTTCGCTTCTTGAAAAAGATAAAGGGCTCCGGCCTGTTACATTATTATATAATAACCTTTTAAAACATTAAAAATTATGGGACTTCAGTATGTAGTAGCTAAACGTGTATTCGGTTTCGACAAGGATAAAAATGTGAAGTATGTAGCCAAATCCGTAGGGTCAGGCGAGTTAGGCACTGATAAATTGTGTGCCAAAGTGAGCCGTATCCTCGGTATCCACAGGAAAACGGTGGATTTGGTGGCTGCCGGCCTTGTAGACATCATGTCGGAAGAAATAGAGGACGGAAAGACTGTCCGTTTAGGAGATTTCGGGCTTTTCCGCCCTTCTTTTGTGGGAAAATGTGCCGATACGCAAGAGGGGGTGACGGCAAGCAATATTGTGCGTAAGCGTATTCTCTTCTTTCCGGGAAAGGCCTTCAGTGCGATGCTGGACAAGATGAGCGTCACCCGGATGGCAATGCCCGATACGGATTATACCGACGGCAGCCAGGGCAATGAAGGCAAGCCTGAAAATCCGGATATATCCGGTGGAGGTGAAGAAGAGGATCCTTTGGGATAAAGCCGAATCCTCCGAACCGGTAAGAAGATGAAGATGAGAATGAAGGGCAGTGGTGTCCTTCATTCTTATGCAAACGTTTTCTGACAAATTATCCGGATTTTATGCGATTGCTTCCTATATAATTCCTTATCCTGCTTATATTTGTGGCACGATAACTAATTAAAATACCATAGCATGAGAAACATGAAGACTATTTTCACTAAACTGGCCTGCTTCCTGCTCGCCCTTTTCATGAGCGGCGCAGCAATGGCCGAGAGCATTACTTCGCCTGACGGCCAACTCCGATTGAACTTTTCGGTAAATCCCCAGGGTGAACCTGTTTACGAACTTTCCTACAAAGGAAAAGCGGTTATTAAGCCTTCGAAACTCGGTCTGGAACTGAAAAATGATCCGGGATTGATGAACGGATTTACTTTGGCCGGTACCGAAACCTCTACGTTTGATGAAACCTGGGAACCGGTGTGGGGTGAAGTAAAACAAATCCGTAACCACTATAATGAAATGGCCGTAACGCTGAATCAGAAGGCGCAGGACCGCAATATCATCATTCGTTTCCGCCTCTTTGACGACGGTCTCGGCTTCCGTTACGAGTTCCCTTTGCAGAAGAACTTGAACTACTTTGTTATCAAGGAAGAACGTACCCAATTTGCTATGGCGGGCGACCATAAGGCGTTTTGGATACCGGGCGACTACGATACGCAGGAGTATGACTACATGGAGTCCAAACTTTCCGAAATACGCGGATTGATGGAGGAAGCTGTCACAGGCAACGCCTCGCAGACACAATTCTCTCCGACAGGTGTGCAGACCTCCCTTCAGATGAAGACGGCAGACGGATTGTACATCAACCTGCATGAAGCAGCTTTGGTGGACTATTCTTGTATGCACCTGAACCTGGACGACAAGAACCTGGTTTTTGAGTCCTGGCTGACCCCCGATGCAGTGGGTGACAAAGGCTATATGCAGGCTCCCTGCAAGTCGCCATGGCGTACGGTTATTGTCAGCGATGACGCACGCGACATCCTTGCTTCCAAGCTGACTCTGAACCTGAACGAACCTTGCGCCTATGAAGATGTTTCTTGGATTAAACCGGTGAAATATGTAGGCGTATGGTGGGAAATGATTGCCGGCAAAAGCACTTGGGCATATACGGACGAACTGCCCTCCGTCAAGCTGGGCGAAACGGACTATTCCAAGACAAAGCCCAACGGACGCCATGGCGCCAACAATGAAAATGTGAAGAGATATATCGACTTTGCGGCTGCCAACGGTTTCGACCAAGTGCTGGTGGAAGGTTGGAACGAAGGCTGGGAAGACTGGTTCGGACATTCCAAAGATTATGTTTTCGACTTTGTAACCCCATACCCCGATTTCGATGTAAAGATGCTGAACGCTTATGCCAAGAGCAAAGGTGTGAAGCTGATGATGCATCATGAAACATCTTCTTCCGTCCGCAATTACGAACGCCACATGGACAAAGCCTATCAGTTCATGGTGGATAATGGTTATAATGCAGTGAAAAGCGGTTATGTAGGCAATATCATTCCGCGCGGAGAACACCACTACGGACAGTGGATGAACAACCACTATCTCTATGCCGTGAAGAAAGCCGCCGATTATAAGATTTGCGTCAACGGCCACGAAGCCGTACGCCCCACAGGTCTGTGCCGCACCTATCCTAACCTGATTGGCAACGAATCGGCCCGCGGAACCGAATATGAAGCCTTTGGCGGTAGCAAGCCGTTCCACACCACATTGCTTCCCTTTAACCGTCTTATCGGTGGCCCGATGGACTACACTCCGGGCATTTTCGATACCAAACTGGATTTTATGGGCGATTTGCCTCATGGGCAGGTGCAGACTACGCTTGCCAAGCAGCTGGCTCTTTATGTCACCCTTTACAGCCCTTTGCAGATGGCTGCCGATTTGGTTGAGAACTACGAGAAGCATATGGATGCTTTCCAGTTCATCAAAGATGTTGCCGTAGATTGGGACGACAGCAGGTATATCGAAGCGGAACCGGGTGACTATATCACCGTAGCGCGCAAGGCGAAAGGTACCGATAACTGGTTTGTTGGCGGCATTACGGATGAAAATGCCCGTACTGCCAACTTTACTCTCGACTTCCTGACGCCGGGCAAGCAATATGTGGCTACTTTGTATGCCGATGGCAAAGATGCCGACTACAAAGAAAATCCCACTTCCTATCAAATAAAGAAAGGCATTGTGACCAATAAGACAAAGATGTCTGTCAAGGAGGCACGTAGCGGCGGTTTTGCTTTGAGCTTGATTGAGGCTGCTCCTGCCGATAAGAAAACTGTGAAGAAATGGAAATGATTAAGGTAAAAAGAGTTTCCGATTAGGCATTAGTTGGCTCCCTGCCGGATTTGAAGTCCGGCAGGGAGTTTTTTTATAAACTTCACTTATCCGTCCGAAGTGCTTATACCTTTGATTGCAAACTGAGTTATTCTTCTTGTTTGCTCTTCCTGCATCGGGCTGTTTGCTCTTCATGCATCGGGCTTGCCTGCGAAAATAAGTTTTTTTAGAAATTGTATTGGCAGAATATGGCGCTAACAAAGAAACTTCTTTGTACCTTTGCACACGTTAATAAAATAACTAATAACACAAGGAACTTATGGGAGGTTTTTTCGGAACAGTCGCCAAAGCAAGTTGCGTGGCAGATCTGTTTTACGGTACGGATTATAATTCGCATTTAGGGACAAAACGTGGTGGCTTGGCTACTTACGATCAGGAAGAAGCGGTGTTTAAGCGCTCTATTCACAATCTGGAAAGTACCTATTTCCGAACGAAGTTTGAAGATGAATTGGATAAATTCAAAGGAAATTCCGGCATTGGAATCATCAGTGACACAGATCCTCAACCTCTCATCTTAAATTCCCACCTCGGTCGTTTTGCCATTGTAACGGTTGCCAAGATTGTGAATCTGCAAGAACTGGAGGCCGAACTTCTGGAACAAAACATGCACTTCGCCGAATTGAGCTCCGGCAAAACCAATCAGACAGAACTTATAGCCCTGCTCCTGATACAAGGCAGAAACTTTGTGGAGGGCATCGAAAATGTATATAAGCATATCAAGGGTTCGTGCTCCATGCTGCTGCTTACGGAAGACGGCATTATTGCCGCCCGCGACCATTGGGGGCGTACTCCGGTCGTTATTGGTAAGAAAGACGGAGCTTATGCCGCAACAAGCGAGTCGAGCAGTTTTCCGAACTTGGGTTACGAGATAGACCGCTATTTGGGACCGGGAGAGATTGTCCGTCTGCATGCCGATAGGGTGGAGCAAATGCGCAAGCCCAATGAAGGAATGCAGATATGTTCCTTCCTGTGGGTTTATTACGGTTTTCCTACTTCGTGCTATGAGGGCAAGAATGTGGAGGAAGTGCGCTTTTCCTCCGGTCTGAAAATGGGACAGACCGATACCTCGGAGGTGGATTGTACTTGTGGAATTCCTGACTCCGGTGTGGGCATGGCGCTGGGATATGCCGAAGGAAAAGGCGTTCCCTATCATCGGGCCATTTCGAAATACACGCCTACATGGCCTCGCAGCTTTACTCCCAGCAGGCAGGAGTTGCGCTCACTGGTGGCGAAGATGAAGCTCATCCCTAATAGGGCTATGCTGGAAGGTAAGCGCTTACTGTTCTGTGACGATTCCATTGTGCGTGGAACCCAGTTGCGCGATAATGTAAAGGTGCTTTACGAGTATGGAGCCAAAGAAGTCCACATACGCATCGCTTGTCCACCGTTGATATACAGTTGTCCGTTTGTAGGTTTCACTGCATCCAAAGGCGATTTGGAATTAATAACCCGTCGTGTCATCAAGGAACTGGAAGGGGATGAAAATAAGAATCTTGAGAAGTATGCCACTACCGGTTCGCCGGAGTATGAGAGAATGGTAGAGGTTATTCGCGAACGTTTCGGGCTTTCTTCCCTAAAATTCAATACTTTGGAAACATTGGTGGAAGCCATCGGACTTCCTAAGTGTAAACTGTGCACCCATTGTTTTGACGGTAGCAGTCATTTCTGATTGACAAATTGCTGCTGAAGAATAAAAAAGAGGCGTGAATTGCTTGGCAGTTCACGCCCCTTTTTTTAACTTTACGGCAGTAAAATAGTGATTAGGGTTTAGTGATAAGTGATTAATGCCGTTCGGATAAAGAAGGAGGGTGCGGTTGTTGTCTACTGACCGTTAATCGTTCATCACTGATCGCTAGCCCCTAATCATTAATCACTAACAGCTAATCACTATCATCATGACTTTAGTAGAACGTTTTTTAAAGTATGTAAGTTTCGATACGCAATCGAATGAGGAGAGTGGGGTAACACCGAGTACTTCAGGGCAAATGGTGTTTGCTAAATATCTGAAGAAAGAATTGGAGGCTTTGGGCTTGGAAGAGGTCACGCTGGATGAGAACGGTTATCTGTTCGCCACCCTTCCTGCCAATACAGATAAGTCTGTACCTGTCGTGGGGTTCATTGCCCACATGGATACAAGCCCCGATATGAGTGGTAAGGATGTCTCCCCGCGTATTGTGGAGAATTACGATGGCAAGGATATCGTTCTTTGCGAAGAGGGGAAAGTGGTCCTTTCGCCTGCCCAATTTCCCGAACTGCTCGACCACAAAGGGGAAGACCTGATTGTCACCAACGGAAAGACCTTGCTGGGTGCTGACGATAAAGCCGGCATTGCCGAGATTGTTTCGGCGATGGTATATCTGAAAGAGCATCCCGAAATCAAACATGGCAAAATCCGTATCGGTTTTAATCCCGATGAGGAAATCGGTTTGGGAGCGCATAAGTTCAATGTTGAACAATTCGGCTGTGAATGGGCCTATACTATGGATGGCGGTGAAGTGGGTGAGTTGGAGTTTGAGAACTTCAATGCTGCTTCTGCCAAGATTGTTTTCAAAGGGCGCAATGTGCATCCCGGATATGCCAAACATAAGATGATAAACTCTATCCGCGTGGCCAACCGGTTTATGTCTATGCTCCCCAGTCACGAAACACCGGAGCATACCGAGGGATATGAGGGGTTCTATCATCTCATCGGCATTACGGGGGAAGTGGAGAAAACCACTGTTGCTTACATCATTCGCGACCACGACCGGAGTCGTTTTGAAAGCCGCAAAAAGGAATTTGAACATCTTGTCCGTAAGATTAATGCGGAATATGGCGAAGGTACAGCCGTACTCGAACTGCACGACCAGTATTATAACATGCGCGAGAAGATTGAACCGGTAATGCATATCATCGACACCGCCTTCAAAGCAATGGAAGCAGCCGGCGTGAAACCGCGTGTAAAAGCCATTCGTGGCGGTACGGACGGTGCGCAGCTGTCATTTAAGGGGCTGCCTTGTCCCAATATATTTGCCGGTGGCCTGAATTTCCATGGACGTTACGAATTCGTTCCTGTTCAGAGCATGGAGAAGGCTATGAAGGTTATTGTCAAAATAGCTGAACTTGTTGCTGCCGATAAATAAATCTTATTTTTTAACTCATAAATCACTGACTTCTACCATGAAAACCACTCCGTTTACAGAAACACATATCTCGCTGGGGGCTAAGATGCACGAATTTGCGGGATACAATATGCCTATTGAATATTCCGGCATCATCGATGAACATCTCACTGTTTGTCAAGGTGTCGGTGTGTTCGATGTCTCCCACATGGGAGAGTTTTGGGTGAAAGGTCCGCATGCATTGGACTTTTTGCAGAAAGTGACTTCTAATAATGTGGCGGCGCTTACTCCCGGTAAGGTGCAATACACCTGTTTTCCAAACGAGGATGGAGGCATTGTGGACGACCTGCTTGTTTATCAGTATGAACCCGAGAAATACTTGTTGGTTGTCAATGCTTCCAACATAGAGAAGGACTGGAACTGGTGTGTGGCCCATAATACGGAGGGAGCTGAACTCGAAAATGCATCCGACCGCATGGCGCAGCTCGCAGTGCAAGGGCCGAAAGCTGTTGAGGCGTTGCAGAAGTTGACGCCTATCAATCTTTCCGAGCTTCCGTACTATACTTTTACGCATGGTGAGTTTGCAGGAGAACCGGATGTCATTATTTCCAATACCGGCTATACCGGTGCGGGTGGTTTTGAACTTTATTTTTATCCGGAAGTAGCCATGAAGATATGGAATGCTGTGTTTGAAGCAGGTGCTGAGTTTGGTATCAAGCCTATCGGCTTGGGAGCTCGTGATACGCTTCGTCTTGAAATGGGATTCTGCTTGTATGGAAATGATCTGGATGATACGACCTCGCCTATCGAAGCCGGATTGGGGTGGATTACCAAATTTGTAGAGGGTAAGAACTTCATCAATCGTCCGATGCTGGAGAAGCAGAAAACGGAAGGTACGGTACGTAAGCTGGTAGGCTTTGAGATGATAGACCGCGGTATCCCCCGTCATGGTTACGAATTGCAGAGCATGGAGGGCGCCCCCATTGGCGTGGTTACTTCGGGCACGATGTCACCCACGCGTAAGGTTGGTATAGGAATGGGGTATGTAAAGCCTGAATATAGTAAGATAGGTACGGAAATTTTTATTGACATGCGCGGACGCAAGCTGAAAGCAGTGGTGGTTAAGCCGCCGTTCCGTAAAGGCTGATAAAGAAGTAACAAAAAAAGGGAATCTGATATAGATTCCCTTTTTTCTGCTTTAAAAAAACAGATTATTTCTTGCGATTACCGTAACGGCTCATGAACTTATCAACACGACCGGCTGTGTCAACCAACTTAGACTTACCTGTATAGAACGGGTGAGAAGTGCTGGAGATTTCCAGTTTTACCAACGGATAAGTTTCGCCTTCGAACTCGATAGTCTCTTTGGTATTTACTGTAGAACGAGACAAGAACACGTCACCGTTTGACATATCTTTAAATACTACCGGACGGTAATTTTCAGGATGAATACCTTTTTTCATTTCGATATTTGTTTTTTAATTTATATTCTGTTACTATTTTGGTAATAAATAGTGTAATGGTCTTTTTCAGAGCGCAAAGATAATGCTTTTCTATGAAATGAAAAAGGTTTTTGAAAAAAAAATCAGGAAGTTACCCGGAACTTCCTGATTTAAAAAGAGAGAGTCTTTTTATTCAAAGGTTATAGTCGCTTTGAACTCTTCCCCATGCTCTTTTGCATTAACTTGCAGGGTTTTCGGATAATCACCTTCGAATGTATAAGCAAAAGTAAAGAAACCATTGCTATTGTCTTTGTTCAGGTTTTCCGGCAGTTTACCTAAGATGCCTGTCATTGCGGCAAGCCAGTCTCCGAAATCGAACATATCAAAAATATCGGGTGAATAGGTGGGGATTAAAAATCCGCCTTTGTTTTTTTCGGCGGTATAAGTATAAGCGGATGAATGAGTGTCATAGGCGCCCGGAGCCAAAGCCTTGTCGTTGTCATCAAATTTGTTGTCCTGATTATGGTCGTGCACATATACAGTATTGCCTTCGTTGTCTTGATAAGACTTGTCGGTACAGATATGCTTGGAACCACTAATGGTAGATGTGACATTGCCGTTCTCCCATACTGCATTGCAATAAGCGGTCATTTCTCCTCCTTCATATCGGCGTACGGAAATGAGCTGGCGGGCATTGTTGTAAGTGTAACGTTGCGTAATGATGGCTTTGCCTATCTTGACTTGAAGATCGGTTGCAAGTCCGGCAGTATTGAGAGTATAGGTACATGCAATATTGCCTGTTGCTTCCAACTCTTCTCCGGGGAGATCAAAACTGATTTTCTGGTTTTCGTATTTAATGGACAGTTCTTGTGTCTTGCCGTCAATATCCACAGATAACTTGACCAACCTGTTCTTGTCATCATAGGTAAAGGTGTAGTTCATAACCCCTTCATCTCCAAAGTCGGGGGTATATGTTTTAAGACGTTTCCCTGTCCGGGTCGGCGGAGTTTCGATCTTTTGCTCGGTGGTAGTTACGGTAAACGGATCTTTGCCGGTAGGAGTAATGGTAATCTCACTTTCCGTTTGCTTAATGTCCTTGATTTCGATTTTTCCGAAATCGGTTAAAGACAGAATACGCAAATCATCGGATACCGTATAGGTTCCTTATATTATATAAATGCCGTTCGCTTCTTTGGAACGCGTTGCGATTTTTGTTTTTGTAAGTAGGGAATAGTATTTTTCTTCGTTGAGTTCCAAAGAAATGTAGTCGGAGGTTTCAGGAAATGTCCATGTTTTGGCTACGGCTTTTATCAAATCGGCTTCGGTTGCCGGATAGGTGGCGTCAGGTTCGTTTGTAGCTGCATCCTGTGTTACTGCCAGCATTATGCTTTTTGCACTTCCTGCAGAAATAGTAATGGTAGCCGGTGCGGGGGATGTTTCAGTCGTATTAGGATCTGCTTTTACGATTAATTTGTTTTTGTCTTGTGTTACTTTACACCAGTTTTGATTGGAAATTGCAGTCCAGCTGTCTTGGTTGGTCGTAACATTAATTTCATGCGATTCAGTAGCTGCGGCTGTGAAGTGCAGCGCAGTAGCGGGATCAATCGAGAGAGTGGGAGCCGGGATGGGAGGAGCGTTGTCATCGCCGCAGGAGGTCATGATACACATTAATAGCATGTTCATGTAGAAAACTTTGTTTTTCATAATGTAGATTTTGTTTGTAAGTTTATAAATTAGGGAGCATCTTTTTTATGGTATTTTACAAATTTAATATATTTTTGCATTAAACACAAGCAAAAAGCCGTTTTTTTTATCGAATGTGTTGATAGATGGATATCTTTGCGGAATAATTGTATAAACTAATATGAGGAAAGTTACTTTTTTATTTTCTTTTTGTTTCTGCGTTATAGTGGCGGTAGCCCAGAACACAGAACGTAAGCTGTATAGTATAGCTTTTTATAATCTTGAGAATTTGTTTGATACCATTCATGATGCAGGTAAGAACGATCATGATTTTTTGCCTGATGGCAGTTATCAGTGGACAGCGAAGAAATACGAATCTAAACTGCATAATTTGTCGATGGTGCTGGGTTCGTTGTCGCGAAATCTGGTTCCCGAAGGTCCGGCTGTTATTGGTGTGGCAGAAGTGGAGAACCGCAGGGTGCTGACGGATCTCGTCAGTCAGCCGGCCATTTCCAATTATAAGTTTATTCATTATGAAGGACCTGACAAACGAGGCATCGACTGTGCGTTGCTGTATGATCCGCAGCAGTTCACCGTTACAAATTCCAAGTTGATACTCTCCACCCCGTTTGAAGGGGATACGGTGCACCTGACGCGTGGATTTCTGATTGTAGACGGTCGGTTGGCTGATGAGCGTGTGTGTGTCATCGTAAATCATTGGCCTTCTCGTGGTGCAAAATCACCGGTGCGCGTGCATGCTGCCAAGCAGGTGAAAGTACTTACAGACTCTTTGCTGCGTGAAGATAAGAAGTTGAAACTTTTTGTTATGGGGGATATGAACGATGACCCTATGGATGAAAGCATGCAGACTTTGGGAGCGCGCAAGTACATCTCGGGAATGAAAGCAAAACAGTTCTATAATCCTTGGTGGAAAACGCTGGAGGATAAGGGAGTGGGAACCTTGCTTTATCGGGGCAAATGGAATTTGTTCGATCAGATTGTGCTGTCAAGACCATTGGTGAAAACAAAAAAAGGGCTGCGTTATGACCATAATGAAGTCTTTATCCGCGATTATCTGATCCAGCAGGATGGTAAATACAAAGGCTCACCTTTACGTACTCATGGCGGACGTGTGTGGCTGAACGGTTATAGCGATCACTTGCCTACGATTATCTATTTGAAAAAATAATATATAATAATGTGTAAATAGGGGGCCGGAAAGTAAACTTGCTTTCCGGCTTTTTTGTTTATGAGGTTGAGAACGCAAAAGGCAGTAACGGGCAGACAGATGCAAAAGCATTGTAATATGGAGATTACAATATTCTGTTAATTCAAGCCAATAGCTTTAAAATAGAATAGATTTGATAGATAAATAGAGATATTTTATTCTTCTCTCGTTCTTCTTTTTAAAGGATAATGCTTACTTTTGCGTAGAATTTTAATTCACTAACAATAAACTTTAAACAAAATGGTTAATTACAAAGATTTAGGCCTTGTAAACACAAGAGAAATGTTTGCTCGCGCTATCAAGGGTGGATATGCGATCCCTGCATTCAACTTCAATAACATGGAACAGATGCAGGCTATCATCAAGGCTGCAGTTGAGACTAAGTCTCCGGTTATCCTTCAGGTTTCTAAGGGCGCTCGTCAGTATGCTAACGCTACTTTGTTGCGTTATATGGCTCAGGGTGCTGTGGAATATGCTAAGGAACTGGGCTGCAAACATCCTGAAATTGTTCTTCACCTTGACCATGGAGATACTTTCGAAACTTGCAAAAGCTGTATTGACTCAGGTTTCTCCTCAGTAATGATTGACGGTTCACATCTTCCATATGAAGAAAATGTTGCTTTGACAAAGAAGGTTGTTGAGTATGCTCACCAATTCGATGTTACAGTAGAAGGCGAACTTGGCGTATTGGCTGGTGTAGAGGATGAAGTATCTGCAGAGCACCACACATATACTAACCCCGAAGAAGTTATTGACTTTGCTACCCGTACAGGTTGCGATTCTTTGGCTATTTCTATCGGTACTTCTCATGGTGCATACAAATTTAAACCTGAACAATGCCACATAGATCCTGCGACAGGCCGTCTGGTTCCTCCTCCTTTGGAATTTGCTGTATTGGATGCTGTGATGGAGAAACTCCCGGGATTCCCTATCGTACTTCATGGTTCTTCTTCAGTACCTCAGGAAGAAGTTGACACAATCAACCAATTCGGTGGTAAGCTGGAAGCTGCTATCGGTATTCCGGAAGATCAGTTGCGTAAAGCTGCTAAGTCTGCTGTTTGTAAAATCAATATCGACTCAGACTCTCGTTTGGCTATGACTGCTGCTGTTCGTAAGGTATTTGCTGAAAAACCGGCTGAATTCGACCCGCGTAAATACTTGGGCCCGGCTCGTGACAATATGGAAAAACTTTACAAGCACAAAATCATCAACGTGCTTGGCTCGGAAAACAAATTGGCTCAATTGGACTAATAGCGTTATCTGATTATAAAAATAGCCCTTGCAATATTTTCCATTGCAAGGGCTACTTTTTTAGGGGGAAGGAGTGTAATCTCAATCTTACAACTCAATAACCAATGATTCACGCGGCTGCATTTTCAATTCTTTACCGAAGATGATGGCTTTTCCAGTCAGGATATCTTTACCCTGCTGTTTTTCTTTCAGTATTTCTTTATAGAACTTTAAAGGAACAACGGTCTCTGCATTCGTGCCATTCAGCATCACAAATACGGTTTTACCTTCGTGCTGGCGGGCGTAGGCATATACGCCATTCTGTACCATAAATTGGGTCATGCTGCCTTTAGCAATCACATCGTTGCCTTTACGCCAGTTCAGTATGGTTTTATAAAAGTTGTAACAGTCGTTTTGAATTGCACTGCGGCCTTTGGCTGTAAGTGCTGTCTCTTGGTCATCGGCCCAGCCACCAGGGAAATCCTTACGGACGTAACCGTCGCTTTTATTCTTTACCCCGTTCATCATAATTTCCGTTCCGTAATATAATTGTGGAATACGTCGGGTTGTGAGCAATAGAGTAGAGGCCTGCTTCAACATTGGGAGATTATCGCCTTCACCTAAGAAGCGGTCAGTATCATGGTTCTCAATAAAAGCAAGCACTGATTCCGGATTCGGATATAGAAAATCATATACGAAGCTATTATATACTCGGTCAAGCCCTTTAAACCAAGTTTCCGTTTCTTCTGTTTTAGCAATATTTATTTTGTCGAAGAAACTAAAATCCATTACTGTTTTCAGATTACTGTTTTTAGGAGCGGACAATTTGGAGTCTTTTTGCCACCAGGCAGTGTATGCCGGTTCGGTAACCCATGTTTCACCTACGGTGTTGTAGTTGGGATATTCTTCATTCAGTTCTTTCATCCAATTGCTCATGGCATCATAGTCGGCGTACGGATAAGTATCCATACGGATCCCGTCTATGTTGGCATATTCGATCCACCAGAAACTGTTCTGGACGAGGTAGCGGTAAACATGCGGATTTTTTTGATTGAGATCGGGCATGGCAGTTACGAACCAGCCATCGTTCATCTGGCTAAAATCATACTTCGATGCGTACGGATCTACATGAGGAGTCAGCTTGAAGGAAGTCTGTACGAAGTTCTTCTCATGGTCGGGGTTGTTGAACCAGTCTTTGCAAGGCATATCCTTTATCCACACATGTTCTACGCCACAGTGGTTGAAAATCATATCCATTACGATTTTGATGCCGCGCGCATGAGACTTTTCTATGAGTTGCTTATATTCTTCATTGGTTCCGAAACGGGGGTCTACTTTATAATAATCGGTAGTGGCATAGCCATGATAAGAACCTCCCGTCATGTTGTTTTCCAATACCGGAGTAAACCATAAGGCTGTCACACCCAAATCCGAGAAATAGTCTAAGTGTTGTTCAATACCGGCGAGATCACCGCCATGGCGGGCATTCGGATCGTTGCGATCTACTTTATATTCCGCCATACCCGCTATCTGGTCATTATCAGGATTGCCATTGGCAAAACGGTCGGGCATTAACAGGTAAAGGGCATCAGACGCGTCGAAGCCTTTATGTTCGCATCCTTTCTTGGTACGTGCTTTTAACTCATACGATTTAACGAGCTTTTTCTTGCCTTGTGTAAAGGTAAGTGTCATCTTGCCCGGCTTCACTTCTTTATCCAGTTTTAGATAGACCAGCAGATAATTGTTACTTTCCAACTTGACAGTACTGTTTAGTGACACACCGGGATAGTCGACGGATACCGCTGCATTGCCAATGTCTTCACCATACACCATCAGCTGAAGCTCCGGATTTTGCATTCCGGTATACCAAAACGGTGGTTCGATTTTGTTTACATTCATAGCTGCATACATACTGAGGGATAGTAGGAGCGCCCCCAAAATGGAGAATACTTTTTTCATGATATTAGCTTTTCATTGTTTTCAGCGCTAATTTAAAACAAATAGCGGAGAAAGCTTATGCTCCTCCGCTATTATTCAGTATGTATGTTATGCAAACGTTTTCAGGCTACATCAAGAATCCCAACAGAATACCGGCTGCTACTGCAGAACCGATAACACCTGCTACGTTCGGACCCATAGCATGCATCAGCAGATAGTTGGTCGGATCGTATTCCAGACCTATTACCTGAGAAATACGTGCGGAGTCGGGCACTGCAGATACGCCTGCATTACCAATCAGTGGATTGATCTTGTTGCCTTTCTTCAGGAAAATATTGAATATCTTCACAAAGATTACGCCAGATGCAGTGGCAATAATAAATGACAATGCTCCAAGACCAAAGATTAGAATTGAATCGAGTGTCAGGAACTCGGAGGCTTGAGTAGAAGCACCCACTGTCAAACCGAGCAGGATTGTAATGGTATCGATTAGCGGCCCACTGGCTGTATTGGCCAAACGACGTGTTACACCACTTTCTTTCAATAGGTTACCAAAGAACAGCATGCCCAGCAGAGGCAAACCGGACGGAACGAGGAAACAAGTAAGTAGCAGACCTACTATCGGGAACATTACTTTTTCCGTATGAGAAACAACACGTGGAGGTTTCATACGGATAAGACGTTCGTGTTTGGTTGTCAGCAGACGCATAATGGGCGGTTGGATCACCGGTACTAATGCCATATAAGAATATGCTGATACAGCAATAGCACCCATTAAGTTCGGAGCCAGTTTAGATGACAAGAAGATAGCCGTCGGACCGTCAGCACCACCGATAATACCGATGGCACCTGCTTGCATAGGATCAAAGCCGATGGCAAGTGCGAGCATATAGGCACCAAAGATACCGAACTGTGCAGCTGCACCGACCAACATCAGTTTGGGGTTGGAAATCAAGGCGGAGAAGTCTGTCATGGCACCGATGCCCAAAAAAATGAGCGGTGGGTACCATCCGGAGGTCACTCCCTGATATAGGATGTTAAGTACAGAACCCTCTTCATAGATACCGACTTTCAATCCGGCCTCCATGTTGAAAGGAATATTACCGATCAGCATACCGAAACCGATAGGAATCAGTAACATCGGCTCAAATTCCTTGGCTACAGCCAAGTATATGAAGAATAAACCTACCAAAATCATTACCACATGTCCTACCGTTGCATTGGCAAAACCTGTATAAGTCCAGAAGTCGGCAAGGTTATTTCCTAAAAATGTGATAAATTCTCCCATATTATTCAATAATTACAAGGTCAGTACCTTCGAGTACGGATTCTCCTTTACTAACATTAATAGCGGTAATCTTACCGTCTTTGTCGGCATTGATGTTGTTTTCCATTTTCATGGCTTCCAAGATAATGACAACCTGTCCTTTCTTCACTGTATCGCCAACATTGACTTTGATGTCAAGAATAACACCGGGGAGCGGAGATTTCACTCCAGATTTACCGCTTGAAGCGGCGGCAGGTTTTACAACCGGAGCGGTCGGGGCTGCCGGAGCTGTGGTAACAGGACGCGCCACTGGCTTGACAACAACTTTCGGGGCTTTCTCCATTTCAACATTATAAGGAGTACCGTTCACTTCTACGTGGGCGATATTATCTTCAATATCTCCAATGGTAACTTTGTATACGTTACCGTTGATCTTATATTTATATTCTTTCATCGTTTTATTTTTATTAAAGGTGACTTTACTTTCTCTGAGGAGTTTCACGCAGCGTGTAAATCTTTGAACTCCATGGCGAATAACTGCGTTTCACACGTGTAATGGTAAGTACGGTGTCTTCCACATCGTGTACATCACTTTGGAATTCGTGCATAGCCATGGAAATGGCGGCGAACACTTCTCCCGGAGCCTGCCCCAGTTGCTTTTCTTTTGCTTCTTTTTTGTCGGTGATGCCTTTGACCCGCATAGCATTGCGCTTGCTGAGGTTGACAGATATCTTACCTACAATTTTGAAAGAAATATAAAGAAGAATCAATCCGCTGAACACTACGCTCATGGCAGAAATTGCCATACCGATACCTGCGCTGTCATGTTCTTCAAACTTTTCCATTTTGGCATTGCTGTTAATGGTCTTGTTGTTGGTGCTCGGAGTAACGTATTGATCTTCACTTCCGCCTTTTACTTCCCATTCCTGGCCGGCATCACTGATGCGTGCATAAGATTGGTTTGCCTTTAATATGCCGGCAGGCACGACAATCTGGTCAAGCAGTTTTTTACCGGAGTCGTATAAACCGATCCAATTGGCATTTAGATTGTCTAACTTGAAGTTGGTATGGAAAGTACCGCGATTAGGCTCGCCATCCGCCCAAAACAGTGCATGCTGACGGGGTTTTACTAAAGTCAGCACATCGCCTTTGGGGATGAAATAGGTAGCGGTATCTCCCGGCTGGCTGCTGAATTTCAGATAGCAACCTGCAAGGTCGGCGCTGCCATATGACTTATTGAATATTTCAATCCATGCGCTATGTACACCGTAGTCATCTTGAAAGTTGCTTTCGTTGTTGATAAGCACTTCATTCAGCAACAGTTTAGAGTTTGTCTCCCTTTCTCCGCAGGAAGAACAGAACCCCAGCACCAGCATCAATGAAAGGAATATTCCGATTTTTGTTTTATTCATAAATTTGAGTTTTAGTTTTTTAATTCTCAACTTTCAATTCTCAATTTTTAAAGAGGAATATTACCATGCTTTTTCGCCGGATTGGACAATTTCTTGGTTTGCAGTTGTTGCAGGGCGCGGATAATGCGGAAGCGTGTATTACGCGGTTCGATAACATCATCAATATAGCCATACTTGGCTGCATTGTAAGGATTAGCAAATAATTTGGTATATTCAGCTTCTTTTTCAGCCAAGAATTGAGCGGGATTCTCTTGCTCTTTGGCTTCACGAGCATACAGAACTTCGACAGCTCCTGCGCCACCCATTACGGCGATTTCGGCAGTAGGCCATGCATAGTTCATGTCGCCGCGAAGTTGCTTACAACTCATTACGATGTGTGAACCTCCGTAAGACTTACGCAGAGTGATGGTAACTTTGGGCACAGTAGCTTCACCGTAAGCATACAGCAATTTAGCGCCATGCAGGATAACGCCGTTGTATTCCTGACCTGTTCCGGGAAGGAAGCCCGGTACGTCTACCAAAGATACGATAGGAATATTGAAAGCATCGCAGAAGCGAACAAAACGTGCACCCTTGCGGGAAGCGTTGCTGTCGAGTACGCCTGCCAGATATTTAGGCTGGTTGGCTACGATACCCACTGATTGTCCGTTGAAACGGGCAAAACCGATGATGATATTTTTGGAATAATCTTTCTGGATTTCAAGGAATTCGCCGTTATCAACGATAGCACCGATAACTTCATACATATCGTACGGTTTATTCGGATTGTCAGGAATTATCTCGTTCAAGGAGTCCTCCAAACGGTCAATAGGATCTGTGCAATCTGTGTAAGGAGCTTCTTCCAAATTGTTCTGAGGAATATAACTCAAGAGCTTGCGGATTAAAGCTAACCCTTCTTCTTCTGTTTGGGCTGTGAAATGAGTTACACCGGATTTGGTGGAGTGCACACTTGCGCCGCCCAGATTTTCCTGACTAACATCTTCACCGGTCACTGTCTTCACAACTTTAGGTCCGGTAAGGAACATATAAGAAGTTCCTTCCATCATCAGCGTAAAGTCAGTCAGGGCAGGAGAATATACGGCGCCACCGGCACAAGGACCAAAGATTCCGGAAATCTGAGGGATAACGCCGGAAGCGAGAATATTACGTTGGAAAATTTCCGCATAACCTGCCAAAGCGTTGATACCTTCTTGAATACGTGCACCACCTGAGTCATTGATACCGATACAGGGAGCTCCCATTTTCATTGCCTGATCCATGATCTTGCAAATCTTCAGAGACATAGTTTCTGACAAAGAACCGGCAGAAACTGTGAAATCTTGTGCAAAGATATAAACCAAACGCCCTTCGATAGTACCGCAGCCCGTTACTACACCGTCACCGGGATAGTGCTTCTTTTCCATACCGAAGTTTGTGCATCTGTGTTCAACGAACATATCCATTTCTTCGAAACTTCCTTCATCGAGTAACATAGCTATACGCTCGCGAGCTGTATATTTGCCTTTCTCATGTTGCTTTGCAATCGCTTTTTCACCACCACCAAGGCGCGCAGCTGTACGGCGGTCGATAAGCTCTTTAATTTTCTCAAGTTGATTACTCATGTTCTTTATTTATGATTTATGATTTCGGAATTATTATTTCACGGGTTTCTGATTTATGCAGTATAAATCTTACTCTCCTTTTTCACAAAGCTCTGTCAATACACCGAGTGTGGATTTCGGGTGTAAGAATGCGATGTTCAATCCTTCAGCACCTTTACGGGGTGCTTTGTCGATAAGGCGAATACCTTTTTCTTCGATTTCGGCAAGTCCGTTAGCTACTCCGTCCTCTACGGCAAATGCTAAGTGATGCATACCGCCATTTCCATTGTTCTTCTCAATGAACTTTGCAATAGTACTTTCGGGCGAAGTGGGTTCCAACAATTCAATTTTCACGTCGCCTACTTTAAGGAAAGCAGTTCTTACTTTTTGATCCTCTACGGTTTCAATGTTGTAGCATTTCAAACCTAATACATTTTCGTAGTACGGAAGGGCTTCTTCTATGCTTTTTACAGCGATGCCCAAGTGTTCAATGTGTGAAATCTTCATAACTCTTTTTATTAATGTTGGTATTCTATTCTTAAATTAGGATATAAAACAGCACAAAGAAAGGGATTTCTGCTTGAATAAAGAAATTTTTCGCCAATTAATTATAAGAGGTTTTTTCTTAAAAATGATTTTATGATTAGTACAATCTTCTGTTATATTCTGAGTTTGTAGGAGTTGGTTTTTTGTGAAAAAGAGATTCAAAAGCATTTTTTGTTATATCTTTGTCAGTCGAAATACAATCAGACAAATATTATGTCACATTTAGCTCCCCTGATTGCCGATTTGGCATTGATACTGATTTGCGCCGGAATAATGACGCTTTTATTTAAAAAACTGAAACAGCCATTGGTTTTAGGTTATGTTGTTGCAGGTTTTTTGGCAAGCCCGCACATGGCTTATACTCCTTCGGTAATGGATACGGCAAATATACAGACTTGGGCGGATATTGGTGTTATTTTCTTACTGTTTGCCTTAGGGCTGGAGTTCAGTTTTAAGAAGATAGTGAAGGTAGGTGGCGCTGCTATTATTGCCGCTTGTACTATTATATTCTGTATGATATTGTTGGGTGTTGCAGTCGGTACGGCTTTCGGGTGGAAACGCATGGACTGCATTTTTTTGGGTGGTATGATAGCCATGTCCTCCACCACTATTATATATAAAGCTTTTGATGATTTAGGCATACGCAAAAAGCAGTTTACCGGTTTAGTGCTTAGCGTGCTGATCTTGGAGGATATTCTTGCCATTGTTTTGATGGTAATGTTGTCCACTATGGCAGTCAGTCATAATTTTGAAGGAACGGAAATGTTGGGCAGCATAGCGAAGTTGCTGTTTTTTCTGATATTATGGTTTGTGGTCGGTATCTATATAATTCCTGTCCTGCTGAAAAAATGCCGTAAGCTAATGAGTGAGGAAACCTTGCTGATTGTTTCGCTGGGCCTCTGTTTCGGCATGGTGGTTCTTGCCGCTCATACGGGATTCTCTGCGGCATTCGGTGCTTTTATTATGGGATCCATTCTTGCTGAGACGGTAGAGGCGGAGAGCATTGAACGTCTGGTCAAGCCGGTAAAAGATTTGTTTGGTGCAATCTTTTTTGTTTCTGTCGGTATGATGGTAGATCCCTTGATGATAGTGGAATATGGCGGTCCTATCATTGTAATCACTTTAGCGGTTATCATCGGACAGTCTTTGTTCGGTACGTTAGGAGTGTTGCTTGCCGGGCAGCCGTTAAAGACCGCCATGCAGTGTGGTTTCAGTTTGACACAGATTGGTGAATTTGCCTTTATTATCGCTTCTTTGGGAGTTTCTCTGCATGTGACAAGTCATTTCCTTTATCCTATTGTAGTGGCTGTGTCTGTGATTACTACTTTCCTTACTCCTTATATGATTCGCTTTGCCGAGCCTGCCTCTAATTTTGTTGATACGCATTTGCCGGAGAGATGGCAGACGTTTTTGTTGCATTATGCTTCCGGTTCGCAAACTGTGAATCACGAAAGTTTATGGAAAAAATTGATACTTGCTCTGTTGCGTATTACTGTGGTTTATTCCATTGTGAGTATAGCGGTGATAGCAGTTGCTTTCCGTTTTCTTGTGCCGTTTTTTAGAGAAAATCTACCGGGCATTTGGGGGCCTTTGTTGGCAGCTTTGGTCATTATTCTGTTTATTTCTCCTTTTCTCCGGGCCATTATGATTAAGAAGAATCATTCGGTGGAGTTTGTTACGTTGTGGCGTGATAGTCGGGGAAATCGCGCTCCGTTGGTGGCCACTATCGTACTTCGAATTCTGTTGGCGGTGTCTTTCGTAATGTTTGTCATAGCCGGGCTGTTTAAGCTGTCGGTCGGTTTAGTCTTTGGCGTAGCGGTATTATTGGTTGTGGTGATGATACTGTCCCGCCAGTTGAAACGCCAGTCTATAATGATTGAGCGTACTTTCTTTCAGAATCTGCGTTCGAGAGAACTGCGGGCTGAATATCTGGGTGAGAAGAAGCCGGAGTATGCCGGCCGTTTACTTTCCCGCGATTTGCATTTGACGGATTATGAGATACCGGGTGAATCGGCATGGGCAGGTAAGACACTGGCGGAGCTGAATTTTGGTAAACGTTATGGAGTGCATGTCGTTTCTATTCTTCGTGGACGCAAGCGGATAAATATTCCCGGAGCTTCGGTGCGTCTTTTCCCTCAGGACAAGATACAGGTTATTGCTACCGATGAAGAATTGACCGTGTTTGGAGAAGAAATGAATAAGATTTCAACGGTCGATGCCGATGCGATAGAAAAAAGTGAGACGATCTTGCGCCAGTTACGCATAGACGCAAATTCTCCTTTCTTGGGAAAAACCTTGAAAGAAGCAGGTATCCGGGAAAAATACCATTGTCTGATTGCCGGTGTGGAACGGGGAGAAGAAACGTTACACGCTCCTGATGTGCATGAGCCTTTTGTGGAGGGGGATGTGGTATGGATTGTTGGCGAAAGTGTTGATGTGTACAAATTGGTTGGTGAAAATGATGAAAATGTCGACCTATAATGTTAAAAGAACAATTATCTTTGTTCTGTAAATATAAACTAAAAAAGAATATCATGAAAAGCGATCCGAAAGAATGTCTGTATTGCCAGAATAATGAAACGTTGCATAATCTGATGATTGAGATTGCGCAACTCAGTGTGTCACGTGTTTTCCTTTTTAAGGAACAAACTTATCGCGGGCGTTGCCTTGTGGCTTATAAGGACCATGTAAATGACTTGAATGAGTTGAGTGATGAAGAGCGTAATGCCTTTATGTCAGATGTGGCCCGCGTGACTCGCGCTATGCAGAAAGCGTTTAATCCTGAGAAAATTAACTATGGCGCGTACTCGGATAAGTTGTCTCATCTCCATTTCCATTTAGCGCCGAAGTATGTCGATGGTCCTGATTATGGCGGTACTTTCCAAATGAATCCGGGAAAAGTGTATCTTACAGACCCTGAATACCAAGAACTGATTGAAGCGGTGAAGAGAAATCTTTGATGTGTGATCGGGATGTGTCCCAATGATAGCTGAATTTCATTGGGACAACTTTCTCATTATTCAAATCTTATTCAGAATCTTATCCATTACCCAGTTTGTCAGTGTTGCGCTTTCGCCGTCGCAACTACAAGTCGATTTGCCAAGCAGGTGGTCTACGACGGCTTGGATAAGTGGCTGCTGAACATAAACGGGGTTTTCAACGGGTATTTCTTCTCTTCCTTTTTCTGTGTGTAGTGCTATGGGGTCATAAGTAAACACAGAGAAGCATATCATACCTTTGTCTCCGATAATTTCGATGCGATCTTCTCGTGCAGATTCATGGGCGACGAAACACCATGAGCCACTGCCTACCAACCCGCTGTCAAATTGAAAACAGGCACTGAGGGTGTCTTCTGCAGGATAGAGCCCGCCGCGGTTGCTCTTATATCCGTTAGCTTCAAGAATATAGCCGAACATATCTTGCAGTATGTCTATCTGGTGCGGAGCTAAGTCGTAGAAATAGCCGCCACCGGCGATATCGGGTTGTACACGCCAAGGCAGGTTCTCCTTGTTGTAATCCAAATCGCGGGGAGGTTGGGCAAATCGGATTTGTATATTAATGATGTTTCCGATGGCTCCTTCTTCTACCAGTGACTTTACTTTCAGGAAATAAGGAAGGTAGCGGCGATAATAGGCCACAAAGCAGGGGACGCCGGTCTCTTGAGAAACGCGGTTGATACGGCAGCACTCCTCATAGGTCACTGCCATTGGCTTTTCTATGTATACGGGTTTGCCGGCTTTCATGGACATTATGGCGTATGTGGCATGGGAAGAGGGTGGGGTAGCGATATATACAGCATTCACCTCTTCGTCATTAATCAGCTCTTGTGCATCATTGTACCATTTGGCAATGCCTCTTTCCTTGGCATATGCCTTGGCTTTGGAAATGTCCCGGCTCATTACAGCCACTACTTCGGAGTGTTCAATCTTCTGAAAGGCAGGTCCGCTTTTGTATTTGGTTACCTCTCCACAACCGATAAATCCCCATTTTATTATTTTCTCATTCATACTTGTATTCTATTCTTCAAAGTCGAAATCAAAGTCAAAGTCGTCCATGAATTCCGGTGCGGTGAAATCTTCCAGTTCACGACGATCTTTTTTGGTGGGACGGCCTGTCCCTTTAGCGCGGTTGATAAAACCGCTGACCTTACTCATCTCCAATAATTCGTATTGATCCGGAGTCGTTATGTTTTCCATCATTTCGGGAACGAGTTTGGCTCCTACGCGCTTTTCGATGGTCTGCAATACTTTAAACGAATAGGTCACCGGAGGTTTTCGTACTTGTATTACGTCTCCCGGTTTTATTGTCCGGGCTGCCTTTGCCAATGCACCGTTGATGCTGATACGTCCTTTCTTGCAGGCTTCGGCAGCAATTGTACGTGTCTTGAATATGCGTACAGCCCACATCCATTTGTCTATTCTTGCTTCGCTCATTTTTTATTAAACTGATTCATTGTAATATCGATACCGGCAAGGCAGAAGCTTTTAATGATTTCGCCGGCCATTTTCAGACGTTCATCCATTGTTTTCCAGTCCTCATCTGTGAAATGTCCCAAGACAAAATCCACCTGTCCGCCGCGGGGAAAGTCGTTGCCGATGCCAAAACGCAGGCGGGCGTAGTTCTGAGTGCCCAATGTGGCTGCGATGTGCTTCAGACCGTTATGACCGGCATCGCTTCCTTTACCTTTCAGGCGTAGAGTGCCGAAAGGTAATGCCAGGTCGTCCACCACTATCAACACGTTCTCCAGTGGAATGTTTTCCTTTTGCATCCAGTAGCGCACCGCATTTCCGCTCAGGTTCATGAAAGTGGAGGGCTTCAGTAATATCAGTTGCCTGCCTTTGATTGACAATGTTGTGGTGAACCCGTAACGTCCGTCCTTAAAAGCTGTTCCGGCTTCTTTGGCTAAAGCGTCTGCTACCATGAAACCTATGTTGTGACGGGTTTCATGATATTCGGGACCGATATTGCCTAACCCTACGATTAGATATTTCATTGTTTCAGATTATTACTTTAATGATAAATTAAGATAAATGAGGAACGCGGATTATCGCAGTTGCCCGCGGATATGAAATCTGCGTCGTCTGCGTTAATCCGCGTTCCGGAATATCGTTCTTTCTTGCTAAGAAAGCACTGATTAGTTGTTTGCAGCAGCTGCCGCAGCACCTCTTGCTGCACGAGTCAGCTTAACAGCGCATACAACGGCTTCTTTAGCGTTCAACAGTTCCAATCCTTCATAGCTCAATTCGCCAACTTTTACTGTTTTACCCAATCCCAGGTGAGATACATTGACAACCAGTCTTTCCGGAATAGCGTTGTACAAAGCTCTAACTTTCAGCTTACGCATTTGCAGAGTCAGTTTACCACCGGCTTTCACACCTTCAGCCAGACCTTCCATTTGTACGGGAACTTCCATAACGATAGGCTTAGCTTCGTCAATCTGATAGAAGTCAACGTGCAGGATAGTATCTTTTACTGGGTGGAATTGGATATCTTTCAAGATAGCGTTTACTTTTTTGCCATCGATAACCAAGTCAACCACGTAGATGTGCGGAGTGTAGACCAAGTTGCGCAGACCTTCTGCCGGTACAGTGAAATGAACATTTTCACCTGCTCCGTAGAGTACGCAAGGTACACCGTTGTCTTTACGAATAGCTTTCAAAGCTCTTGCTTGTTCCGAAGAACGTTCTGCAATAGTTCTTGCAGTTCCTTTTACTTCAATTGATTTCATTTCTTAAAATTTTGTGTTACTCTAAATTAAGTAGATTATTGCTTAATTCACCATCACACGATGTGGTTCACCACACGATGTTGCAAAAAGCGGTGCAAAAGTACAGCTTCTTTTTGAATTATCAAAAGGTTGCCCTTTAAAAATCAATATCTATTTTAATTTCCCCGTCAAGTGGAGAGCCTTTTTCCTCCTGCTCTGTCGTTGGTTGTTCGCTGTCGGGTAAGTTTTCATTGTCATTATGACGTGCATAACTTCCTTGCTGCTCTTGAATGAAGCCAATGGCTTGCTGCAGACCGTTCATGAATTTCTCAAAATCTTCTTTGTACAAAAAGATTTTGTGTTTTTCGAAACTTACTTGCGAGTCATCTCCTTCACCCATTACTACTTTCTTGCTTTCGGTAATGGCAAGAAACATTTCATCCTTTCTGTTTTTCTTAACATCCAAATAATAGATGCGCTTACCTGCTTTGATGGATTGGGAAAATACAATCTCTTTGTCGTTCACATCCAGCCCACTTTTCTTTTTTAAGTCTTCCATATTTTAGCTATCTTGTTGTAATCGGGGTCAAAATTGACGATTTTTTTTAAACTGTCAAAAGAAAAAGCCCGGATAATGATTATCTGCATTAAAAAATGTGATTTATTTATGTAAACTCATTAAAAATATCTACTTTTGCCCCTCGTTAAAACATCAGTATTTACTTTAGTTATGATAAACAGAGTTCTTATTCGTCTTAAAATTATACAAATTGTATACGCTTATTATCAAAATGGCAGTAAAAATTTAGATGCTGCGGAGAAAGAATTATTCTTCAGCCTTTCCAAAGCATACGATCTTTACAATTATCTGCTTATGCTGATGATAGCATTGACGAACTACGCACAAAAGCGCCTTGATACGGCAAAAGCCAAGTTGGCTCCTACAGCCGAGGAGTTGTATCCGAATATGAAATTCGTTGAAAACAAATTTATTTCCCAATTAGAAGTAAACAAGCAACTGACGGAGTTTATCTCCAATCAGAAACGTACTTGGGCGAATGATGAGGATTTTGTCAAGGGACTGTATGAAAAGATTATAGCCTCCGATATATATAAGGAATATATGGCTTCTTCCGAAGATACGTATGAAGAAGATCGTGAATTATGGAGGAAGATTTATAAGACATTCATTTTCAATAACGAGGAACTCGATGTGCTGCTCGAAGACCAAAGCCTTTATTGGAACGATGATAAAGAGATTGTTGATACGTTCGTTTTGAAGACCATCAAACGCTTTGATGAGAAGAATGGCGCTAATCAACCCTTGTTGCCCGAATTTAAGGATGAGGAAGATCGGGATTTTGCCCGTCGCCTGTTCCGTCGTTCCATCCTGAATTGCGATTATTATCGTCATCTCATCAGTGAGAATACACGCAACTGGGATTTGGATCGTGTGGCTTTTATGGACGTAGTCATTATGCAATGTGCATTAGCCGAAATATTGAGTTTCCCAAACATTCCGGTCAGCGTTTCGTTGAATGAGTATGTGGATATTGCCAAAGTGTACAGCACCACTAAAAGCGGGAGCTTTGTCAATGGTACATTGGACGGAATAGTTAAGGAATTAAAAAAAGAGGGGAAGTTGTCGAAAAACTGATACCTTTGTTGAATAATAAAAACTAAAACGGAATATTTATGAATTTAATGACTGTATTCTTTCTGCAAGCTCCTGCTGCAGGCCCGGACGGAAGTATGATGTGGATTATGCTGATAGCCATGTTCGCTATCATGTATTTCTTTATGATTCGTCCGCAAAATAAGAAGCAAAAAGAAATAGCAAATTTTCGTAAGTCTCTTCAGGTGAACCAGAAGGTTATTACTGCCGGTGGTATTCATGGTATCATCAAGGAAATTAACGATAATGATGTAGTATTGGAAATCGCTTCTAACGTTAAAATCCATATTGACAAGAATTCTATTTTTGCCGCAGCTGCTGACGCAAACAGTAGCCAGGTTTCTAAATAAGTAGATGTGAGCCTATGTTTGATCGTAGGAACATAAGACGTATTTATTTGAATATAACAGAGAAAACAAAGGACTTTCTGCTCAGTGATAAGAGCAGGGAGTTCTTTGTTTTTTTATTTTTCTTCTTTGTAGCCGGAGGCTTTTGGCTGTTACAGACATTGAATAACGATTATGAAGCCGAGTTCTCCATCCCGGTACGTCTGCGTGGAGTGCCTAACAATACGATGATAACTTCAGAACCGGCTTCCGAACTCCGGATTAAGGTGAAGGATAAAGGAACGGTTCTCCTTAATTATATGTTGGGAAAAAGTTTCTATCCGATTTCCCTCGACTTCTCTGATTATAAAGATGCCGGCAATCATGTGCGGGTGTACGCTTCTCAATTTGAGAAGAAAGTGTTGAGCCAGTTGAGTGTTTCAACGCGCTTGCTTTCCATGAAGCCGGATACGCTGGAGTACATTTATGCAACCGGAGTGTCCAAGCTGGTCCCCGTAAAATTGGCGGGAACGGTCAGTGCCGGTCGCCAGTATTATTTGTCGGATACGGTTTTCAGTCCGGATTCGGTTCTGGCATATGCGCCGGAGGGCGTATTAGATACGATAACTGCTGCCTATACACAGCATGTTGAACTGGAGAATATTTCGGACACATTAAAGCAGCAGGTCTCTTTACTTACCCGGAGGGGAGTGAAATTTGTGCCGGCTTCTATTGAGATGATGCTTCCGGTAGATATTTATACTGAGAAGACGGTGGAGGTGCCGTTGCATGGCATAAACTTCCCGGCCGATAAAGTGTTGCGTGCTTTCCCGTCCAAGGTTCAGGTCACTTTTCAGGTGGGGCTTAGCCGCTTCCGTCAGATAACGGCGGATGATTTCCATATGAATGTTTCCTACGAGGAGTTGTTGCGGTTGGGTTCGGACAAGTACACAGTAAAGCTGAAGAATGTCCCTGACGGAGTGAGTCAGGTGCGCTTTAATCCGGAGCAAGTCGATTTTCTCATAGAACAGATTACTTCTCATTATGACCATTAGGATAGGTATAACCGGCGGCATTGGCAGCGGCAAAAGCGTTGTATCCCGACTGCTGGAAGTGATGGGAATACCTGTCTATATTTCCGATGTGGAGACCAAGCAACTTATGATGACTGACACTTGCATCCGCAGTGAGTTGACTTCCTTGTTGGGCAAAGAGGCATATGCCGGCGGAGCATTGAATAAACCCTTGCTCGCTTCCTATCTTTTCGGCAGTCCCGGGCATGCCCGGGAAATTAACGGAATTATTCATCCGCGTGTGAAAGAAGATTTCAGGCAATGGCTTCGGCGGCGTGCAACCTGTTCTATGGCAGGTATTGAGTCTGCTATTCTGATAGAGGCGGGATTTGCCGGTGAAGTGGATGTGGTTGTTATGGTCTATGCTCCCGAAGAAATACGGGTGCAACGCGCCATGAAACGGGATGCTTCCTCGCGTGAACTGATAGAAAAGCGTATCCGCAGCCAAATGAGTGATGAAGAAAAGCGCGGACAGGCAGATTTTGTGATAGTGAATGATGGTGAAACACCGTTAATTCCGCAGGTTTTAGCTTTAATCACTTTCCTGTCTCAAAATAATACCTATCTTTGCCCACCGAAAAAATAAACTACTAATTACAAAAACAGAATATACTATGTTGAAGACTATTTTGTCTATTTCCGGTAAACCGGGATTGTATAAGCTCATTTCCCAGGGAAAGAATATGTTGATTGTAGAGTCGCTCGTTGACAAGAAACGTTTCCCTGCCTACGGCAATGAAAAGATTATCTCTTTAGGTGATATCGCCATGTATACAGATGCAGATGAAGTGCCTTTGAAAGATGTGCTTCTTTCAATGAAGAAGAAAGAAAACGGCGCTGCTGTGGCATTGGATGTGAAAAAGGCTTCTGTAAAAGAACTTCAGGCCTATTTGGCAGAAGTGTTGCCTAACTTTGATCGCGACCGCGTATATGTATCGGATATTAAAAAACTGATTACTTGGTATAATCTGCTGGTAGCAAGCGGCATGACGGATTTTGAAGAAGTTGCCGAAGAAGCTGCGGAAAAAGAGGCTGCTGCCGAATAATTTGTTTCGGATTCCGACATCCGGCTTTTGTTTTTCTTACTCTCACCTCTCACTTTTTCGTATGCATTCCCCTTGTTTTCCGGGGAGGCGGGTGTTATGAGTGGAAACCAAATACTCCTAATAAGCCTGTTTCAGATGGCTTATTAGGAGTATTTGCAGTATTATACTTCGGGTGCTTATAATGCAAACTTAACTGCCGCCCAACGGTTCTTTTCCCGGTGATGTACAAAACGCAGCCCGTTACGTTCGGCTTCTGCTTGTATCACAGGTATGTCGTCTACGTAGAAGCCACTCATGTATAACTCTGATCCAGACCGCATGCAACGTACATATTGCTTCATGTCGTTCAGCAGGATATTACGGTTGATATTGGCGATGACCACATCAAAAGGCCCTTTTCCTTCCAGTGCGGAAGCATCTCCCTGGAATACGGAAATACGGTCTACGCCATTTAGCTCGATGTTTTCAAGTGAATTGCGTACGCACCATTCGTCTATGTCGATAGCTGTGCAGGGAGCAGCACCACGCATGCGTGCCAATATGGCGAGGATAGATGTGCCGCAGCCCATATCGAGCAAGGACTTGCCTTGAAGGTTGTTGTCCAGCAGTTCACCGATGATGAGGCTGGTGGTTTCGTGGTGGCCTGTACCGAATGCCATTTGAGGATTGATGACGATGTCGTAGTCAGCTTGCGGGATGTCATGGTGGAATGTGCTATGAATGACGCAGCGATCGCCAATGATAATGGGTTGGAAGAAATTCTTTTCCCATTCTTCATTCCAGTCTTTATCTTCTGCTTCCCGGTAGGTATATTCCACTTGTGTGTCGGAAAGAGGGAAATCAGCAATAGCTTCCTTGAGGGAAGATTCATTGTATAGATCTTTTTGGATGTAGGCGGCGATGCCGTCAGGTTGCTCTACAAAGCTCTCAAAGCCCACCTCGCCCAATACGGCGGACAAAACATCGTTGACAGTTTCTGTACATGGGGTGGTATGGAAGATAAATTCTAAATATTTCATCGGAATATAATTGTTTGTTAAATGCAAAAGGCAGGCGTAGGAGCGAAACCTATTTCTGCGTATATTTGTTTTGGATACAAAGATAAGGTGCATTTAGGGAAATCCCTATAAATCTTTGGGGAAAATCTTCTGCATGGGACAAATTACGGCGTTATCTTTGTGACATGGATAAAGTATAGAATTGTAAACCATAAACCAAATGAATATGAAAAAGATTGTTTTTTTATCGCTTTTGGTATTGTGCCTTCCAGGGGTGCTTTCCGCTCAAAGTATAGATGACGACCTTTACTACGTGCCTTCCAAGAAAAAAGAAGAGAAGGTGGAGAAAAAGAAGACTCCGGCTGCCGATGCAGTTGTAGTGAAGACAAATGCGCCGACTACGGTTTATGCGTCGCCGGGCAATACAACGATTGTGGTTAAGGATCGTAAAGGGAATATTCGTGATGTGGACGAGTACAACCGTCGGTATGACTCCAAGAACTATGAATTCTCGCAGGAGAATGATACGCTTTACATAGATGAGAAAGAGTATGACGGTCTGGATGGGGAATGGGTAAACGGCTTTGACGGCTCGGAAGATGATTATGAATATGCCACACGAATTATCCGTTTCCGCAACCCCCGCTATGCAATCAGTATCAGCAGCCCGTTGTACTGGGATGTTGTTTACGGATTGAACTCATGGGACTGGAACGTATATACGGACGGATTATATGCCTACGCATTTCCGACATTTACCAACCGCTTATGGTGGGATTGGCGGTATAACTCCTATGGCTGGGGTGGCTATCCCTATTATGGCTGGGGCTGGAACAGCTGGTACGGTCCGGGCTGGGGTTTTGGCTGGAGCGTAGGTTGGGGCGGCTGGTATGGTGGCTGGTGGGGACATCACCATCACTATCATCCCGGATATTATCCCGGTGGAGGACACTGGGGTGGGGGATATTGGCCACGTAATACGTATACGTACCGTCGTTCTTCGGGAGCAAGCAGTTACCGCAATTCTTCTTCAACAGTCCGCAGGTCAGGTTCAAGTGTAACTCGCAGGGATGCAGGTTCTGCTGTCCGTTCTTCAGGAACCTCCTCTTATAGAAGAAGCGGACAAAGCGGTACGACAACCAGACGCGTGGTGGGCACGCGCTCATCGGGCACACGCAGCGGGGTAACCACTCGTACGGATGCCTCTTCCACACGACGCAGTGTATATACCCGTCCAAGTAGTACAAGGGTAGGGACTTCATCCGTAGGGGAATCACGCAGAAGCGGAAGTGGTGTAAATGCCACAGGAACAAGACGCTCAGCAACAGGAAGCTCCTCTACCTATAATCGTGGCAGCTCCACATCGCCAACGCGCACTTATTCTACCGGAAACAGCAACCGCCGTTCCTATACACCTGTGCAAAACACCCCTACCCGCAGTTATTCTTCGGGCGGTGGCAGCAGCTCACGTAGCTATTCCAGCGGTGGCGGTTCTACCCGTTCATCCGGTGGTGGCGGTGGTTCTTCAAGAAGAAGATAGGTATTAGTATTAATAGAAAAAGATTAGTAGGATATGAAAAAAATAATAACTTTGGCTGCTTTGGGGTTGCTGATTGCAGCTCCAATGAGTGCACAGACTGTGTACGATGCTGCTAAGATAACTAATAAGGATTTAAACGGTACGGCACGCTTTGTTGGTATGGGTGGTGCCATGGGAGCACTGGGAGGTGACATCTCCACTATCGGCACAAACCCTGCCGGTATAGGTGTTTACCGCAGTAATGATGCAATGGTGTCATTCGGATTTTCTTCCTACGGTACGGAAAGTAACTATGTGGGAAACAAGATGAATTCCGATAAAATGAGGGCTTCATTTGATAATGCCGGTTTTGTGCTTTCTTCAAAGATAGGTAATGCTACGGCTTTGCGTTATGTGAATTTCGGCTTTAATTACCATAAGGCAAAATCTTTCTATAAGAATATGTCTATGGGTGGTAATCTGGGAGATTATACGCAGACCGACTACATGGCTGCACAAGCCGGAGGTATCAAGGATTGGTCCGGTGACATTTATACTGATCCGGAGGTGGGGTGGCTGTCTGCATTGGGATACGATGGTTATCTTATCACCGATCTTATTGCTCATAACGGACAGGGCGATGTTCCTTCCGGCTATGTCCCCTATATGGTAGGGGGTAAGCAGGTGAAAAACCTGAATGGTGATTTAGTATATATTACTCCGGGTGAATATGGAGGGATGTTTTGGGGAGGAAATGGAAGTTTCCGTTCGGAAGAGCGTGGCGGTATTGACCAGTATGATTTCAACATTTCATTCAATATCAACGACCGGGTATATTTAGGTGTGACTGTGGGAGCCTATGCCATAGATTATAGCAAATATACTTTTTATGATGAGAACTATCTGGATAAGGCAGGAAATGCTACCGGGCAAGGCTATAATTTGCAGAGCTGGAACAAAATACATGGTTCCGGTTTTGATGTGAAATTCGGAGCCATTGTACGTCCTTTTGAATATTCTCCATTAAAAATCGGATTAGCCATCCATACGCCCACTTATTATAATCTGGACTATAAGACGAATGCCCGTCTGGAGTCGGACGTGCTGAATGATTTGGATATAGCCAATGAGTCGGAGGTGGGTAGTGGTGTGATAGGTCAGTATAATGTAGACACTTACGATATATTGAAAGGAGATATGGTGCGCCAGTTCCAGCTTCAGACGCCATGGACTTATAATGTAAGCTTGGGATATACCATCGGTAAGGATCTGGCATTAGGCGCTGAGTATGAATATCAGGACTATTCCTCTATGAAGTTTAAAGATCAGGAGGGCTACTCCGATACTTTTGGATACGAAAACAGCACCACTTCCATGCTGAAAGGGGTGAGTACCATTCGTCTGGGTGCTGAATATAAGGTTATTCCTCAGTTTGCTTTGCGTGCAGGCTATAATTATACGTCCGCTATCTTCAATAGTGATGCATATAAAGATCTGCCTTATAACTCTATTCAGACCGATACGGATTTTGCAAATACAAAAGCGCTGAGCAACTATACATTAGGTATCGGCTATCGAGGCTCTATGTTCTATGCTGATTTGGCCTATAAGTATTCTTCTTATAAAGAGGATTTCCACCCGTTCATCAATGCCTATATGGATGGAGAACAATTGGTGATAGGTTCTCCTGAAGCGACGAAAGTAAAGAATACCCGTAGTCAGGTACTGTTGACTTTAGGTCTGCGTTTCTAAAAAAGATTGTATTTCCATTGCAAATAATCTTTCATTGTGTTTGAAAAAATCCCCGGTGCAGTTCATTGTACCGGGGATTTTTGCTAAAATAACTATATACTGCCTTACAGCAAAGCCCTCTATTAACAATTATAATGTTTATGGGGGGCTTATAATTTTAATATGCTTTACTGCTCTCTACTGCTAACAAGGATTCACACTGTAAGCAATATATAGTTACCTTTGCTAATAAAAAAGGGCTTGCAATCTGCAAGCCCTTTTAGACGGTATCTGTTCTTTCAGATTATTTCTTGAAATAACGATTGTACAGACCTTCGAAGCCTTTACCATGACGAGCTTCATCCTTAGCCATTTCATGAACTGTGTCATGGATAGCATCCAGGTTCAATGCTTTAGCGCGGGTAGCGATACGCTTTTTGTCTTCGCAAGCGCCTGATTCAGCGTTCATTCTCTTTTCAAGGTTGGTCTTAGTGTCCCATACACAGTCGCCCAGCAATTCAGCAAATTTGGAAGCGTGTTCTGCTTCTTCCCATGCATAACGCTTGAATGCTTCAGCTACTTCAGGATAACCTTCGCGGTCTGCCTGACGGCTCATTGCAAGGTACATACCAACTTCTGTACATTCGCCCATGAAGTGGTTGTTCAAATCCTTAATCATTTCGTCGTCGCAGCCTTTAGCTACACCGATAACATGTTCGTCGGCAAAAACCAACGGACCACCTGCCTGTGCTTCTTCTACTTCAACGAATTTGCTTGCAGGAGCTTTACACAGAGGACATTTCTCAGGAGCTGCGTCTCCTTCATATACGTAACCGCAGACAGTACATCTAAATTTTTTCATTTTACTTCAGATTTTAATTAGTTGAATTAGTTATTCGTTATTTTAGTTAACTGTTCACTTTCCAAACAATTCTTGCAGATACCTTTATAATAATAATGGATCTCTTGTACATCATGGCCGTCCATGTCCATATCTTCCACTTGCTTGATATTGGCATTATATTCCAAATCGTATATTTTGCCGCATTGTTTACACAAGAAATGGGCATGAGGGCTGGTCTCTGCATCGTAGCAGGTATTCCGTTCGTCAATTGTCAGTGTCTGTGCAGCACCTTGCTCGCTCAAAAGTTTCAAAGTGTTGTAGACAGTGGTCTTGGACAATGTGGGAATGGAAGGAGCAAGTGCCGTATAGATTTCGTCTACACTGGGATGTGTACGATGCTCCATCAGATAGCTCATAATGGCTATGCGCTGCACTGACGGTTTTATGTTGTGATTTTGCAATCGCTTTATTACATCCATATCATCTATAATTCAAACTTGTAATAATTACATTTTTAATTCTCTTGCAAAGATAGATACTTCTTTGATTTATCCAAAAAAAAATCTGAGTTTTTTTATATTGTTAATTAAAATGACCTGCTGTATTCTTAGGTGGGATTGCAAGTATCTTGAAACGGAGAGTGAAAAGACTGATTATTTTGTGTTTATTTGATAAATTGCCGTATTTTTGTACCCTAATTTAATCAGATTCTTATGAATTACGGATATGTCAAAGTAGCGGCGGCTGTACCTCGTATTAAGGTAGCGGACTGTAAGTTCAATGCCGGACAAATTGAAAAAGAGATAATCATTGCTGACGGGAAAGGTGTACAAATCATTGTCTTTCCGGAGTTATGCATCACCGGATATACATGTGGAGATCTTTTTGCCCAGCAACTTTTGCTTGAAGAGGCCGAAATGGGGCTGATACAGATTTTGAATAATACGCGTCAGATGGACATTATATCCATTCTTGGCATGCCTGTACCCCTGAACGGTATGTTGCTGAATACCGCAGTGGTTATACAGAAAGGCAAAATCCTGGGCGTTGTTCCTAAGACATATCTTCCCAACTACAAAGAATTTTATGAGAAACGCTGGTTCGCTTCTGCCTGTGAGGTATCGGAGACTACTGCCCGCTTATGCGGACAGGTAGTGCCTATGGGGCGGAACCTGCTTTTTGAGACTGCGGATACGACTTTCGGAATTGAGATTTGCGAGGATCTGTGGGCTCCTATTCCGCCGAGTTCTTCATTGGCGTTGCAGGGGGCGGAAATCCTTTTCAATCTGTCGGCTGATAACGAAGGAATAGGTAAACATGCTTACCTTCGTTCGCTCATCAGTCAGCAGTCTGCTCGTTGTATTGCAGGGTATGTATTCAGTTCATGCGGTTTTGGCGAATCTACTACGGATGTGGTTTTTGCCGGCAATGGATTGATTTATGAGAATGGTACGCTGTTGGCCGGCAGTGAACGCTTCTCCTTTGAGGGGCAGTTGGTGGTTAGCGAAATTGATGTGGAGCATATACGTACGGAACGTCGGGTTAATACGACATTTGCGGCCTGCCACGCCAATTGTGCGCCTGAGGTTCCGGTGCGCATATCCACAGAGTATGTCAATTCCGGTGATTTGAACCTGACCCGTACTTTCGAACCTCATCCGTTTGTTCCTCAAGGGCCGGTTTTGGACGAGCGTTGCGAGGAAGTATTTTCGATACAGGTATCAGGATTGGCACAGCGCTTGGTACATACCAATGCCAAGAGCGCAGTGGTAGGCATATCCGGTGGCTTGGACTCTACATTGGCATTATTGGTTTGTGTGAAAACCTTTGATAAGCTGGGTTGGGACCGTAAAGGCATTATCGGTGTGACTATGCCGGGATTCGGCACTACCGACCGTACGCATACCAATGCTGTCGACCTGATGACTTCATTGGGTGTGACAATGCGTGAAGTCTGCATAAAGGATGCCTGCATACAACACTTTAAGGATATAGACCATGACATAAACGTGCATGATGTGGTATATGAGAATTCGCAGGCGCGTGAACGTACGCAGATATTAATGGATATTGCCAACCAGACATGGGGAATGGTGGTTGGTACGGGCGATCTCTCGGAACTTGCTTTGGGCTGGGCCACGTATAACGGCGATCACATGTCTATGTACGGTGTCAACAGCAGTATTCCCAAAACGTTGGTGAAGCATCTGGTGAAGTGGGTTGCGGAAAATGATATGGACGAGGCTTCACGAGCCACATTGCTGGATATTGTGGATACTCCTATCAGTCCGGAACTTATACCGGCAGATGAGAATGGAAATATCAAGCAGATTACCGAGGATCTCGTAGGCCCGTATGAACTGCACGATTTCTTCCTTTATTATTTTCTGCGTTGCGGCTTCCGTCCTTCCAAAATATTCTTCCTTGCAGCGCGTACGTTTAAGGATGTCTATGATGAAGAAACGATACGGAAATGGTTGCAGACCTTCTGTCGCCGCTTCTTCAACCAGCAGTTCAAGCGTTCTTGCCTGCCGGACGGCCCGAAGGTGGGAAGCATTTCCATAAGTCCGCGCGGAGATTGGCGCATGCCGAGTGATGCATCTGCGGAGATGTGGCTGAGGGAAGTGGAGACGTTGTAGAGGTTTGTGGTGAAGATTATATCATTTATAGTACTTTCTATAAATCTTCTTATATTCTTTCTTTGTCTTAAACCGTTCCAGCCAGCTGTTCAGGCTGTCCAGAAGTACCGGAGACTGCTTGCTCACTCCCCATGAGTAGAATTGAGTGAAGCTGATTGCGGTATTTATATCTATTTGCGGAAGGCTGTCGGCAGCGGAACGGGCGATGGCTTCGTCACATACTGCATAGTCGATATCGCCATGTGCCACGAGCGCGATGAGCTGTTCGGAGCCATATTTCTCTATTTCGTTAATATATATGGTGTCGCCTATTTCATTTCCTAAGTTGCGGATGCGCAGAATGGAAGGAGAGCCTTTAACCACATTCAGGGTTTTTCCCGCTAAATCGAGCTGGCTCCTGACGAATAGGGAGTCATCGGGGGAATCCATTTTGCGCTGAACCAATACTTGCCTGTTCAGAACGATAGGAGCGGTGAGGAGCAGGGAATCTTTTAATTCGCTGGTTGCCAAGAGACCGTAGGCGATGACGTCGTATCGGCCTTCTGCCAAACCTTCGAGCCGCTCATTAAAACTCATTTCGGGGGTTATGGCTACTTGCAGACTATGATCGCGGGCAAAAGCCTCTATCAGTTCGTAATGAAAGCCTGATAAAGTGTCTCCATCCACATAAAAGCTGATGGAATTGTACTCCGTAGCTGCACGAAGTGTTCCATTTGCCGCTATTTCGGCGTAATCGCGGGGATGCCCTTTGCGGCTCTCTCTTTTAGGCAGCATGAATGTGGCGACAAGTGCAGCCACTGCTCCCAGGATGATATACTTCAACAGTTTGGTCTTTTTCATGATGAATGGAGGACAATGTTAGTCGTAGAAGTTCCATGAAATACCTATCTTGAACAAGCGCGGGTTGATGGGATAGTGGGGCACGAGGAAATAATTGCTTTGTCCCATTCCTGCGTTTACATGATACATCATGGCAAAGATACGGGTCCGCTTCAAGTGCAGATTGGCGTATACGTTTACAATCGGATAACCGCCGATTTCTACCTGGTCGTCCGCTGCCTGAAGATGGAATTGCTGGATGGCGGGAGTGTAGGCGGGTGCGTTGTATTTGGTGAAATATCTGACGTCGGCTCCAATCTGTACAGTCAGCACCTTCTTGGCTATTTTGGCAAGCAGGTACAGGTTATGGTATAGTGAGAGCTGTGGCAAAGGCAATACAGTTTCATTGCTCGATTTCTGCCAAGTCACTTCGTTGTCCAAATGCAGTATGCCCAAGCGGAAATCCTGCTTCAGAGTTGCGGACAATACTTGTATATTACCGCTTTCCTGCACAGGCATTGCGCTTTGATTAAAATAGGTGTAGTTCTTTATGTTTTCCACGCCGGCACGCAGGTTTGTTTTCCAGCGTTGGATGTTCAGCTCGCCCTCCACACGTGTGCGAAATTCCTTATTCATATTGTCATTGTCCCAATAATAATGGTTGGAGTGATAATGACGCATGTAGAAAGAGGGGAGAGTGTTGCTTACATAGCCTCTTGCATAGAAGTTTACGGTGTCTTTCCAAAGGCGGAAGTTCAGGTCGAGGTCGGCATTGACGCGAAATTGTCCGAGCGCCTTGTCCATGATGCCTATTTCACCATTTACGTTATAATGCAGCGTTTTGCCTTGGCGTTTGGCAAGTTCGCCGCCCACGAATAGTTCCTGTTCGTCGAAACGGGTACGCGACAAAGTATCCATTAATTCGTAACGGTTGAACTTGTGCGATATATAGGCTGTCAGTCCGGCTTTGGCATACTTGTTGAAGCCTTCGAGCAAAGCAATTCCAAACACGTTCTTTATGCTGAAGGCAGTGGTCGAATCCCGGCTGGCGACTTCATTGAAATACGCATTGGGATATTGTCCCTCCTTCTCTTGGGCAGAAGTGAACTGATGGCGGGCACGTTCCACTTTTATGGTGTGGATGAAGCTGGTGACGGGAACGAACTCTTCCGTTATAATGGTATCTTTGGGCAGGGGCACACTGTCATTGGCGGCAGTTATTCCGGAAGAACGGGCATCCTCTATGGTAGTAGTTTCTCGTGTAAAGCCGAGCCGGTAGCGCTGTGTGGCATATACGTAGAAATCTTTGTTACGGTTTGCCGTCTGTTCCAATTTTACGGGGATAGTGGTGGATTCATATTCCTTTTTCCCTTCCGACATATCTTCCGGGCGCGTAATGTAACGGTCGTCTTGAATACCTCCGTTTTCGTTCATCTTCATGGTGAAGTTGTTGTACACTGCCTGCATTTGGTATTTATCGCCGATGTAGCTGGCAAACACTCCGGCATTGAAGTGGGAGGTGGACTGGTTCTGATAGTATCCCCGTCCATACAGGTAATCTATGTTGAAACCAAAAGCCAGCCGCTTGTTTGCATTGACTGAAAAGTAGGACTTGAAGCGTTCTTCGCCATTGACTTTATTTCCGGCTTTGTAGTATGTCAGGTTGGTAAAAGGGATGTTGCTATTTGTGAATTTCACTTCGTCCGGGCGGACAAAGAAGCTGGAAAAAGGTTGCATGAAGATAGTCGGTTCGGCATCCTTGCGTTCAAAGAAGATGCGTGACATGCGCGGCGAACCCAAGTTACCCAGATAATTATAGTGCCCGTACATGCCTTCTACCAAGTTGGTATTCTGGAAGTTAAGATTAGCTGTGTCGGCGGGAATAATGGTACGTTCGCCCAGTGTCTCACTCAGGCGCCACATATAAAGTTTGGGGGGAAGACTCTGAATTTCCGTATTGGTACTGTCTTCCAGATTATCCGGCAAGGTGTTGGGATCTACCTGATTGCCGAACTGGTCGCGGCCGGTTGTAGGATCCATACGGTTGAAAGGTGTCTGTGCCACAGCACCCAAGATACCTATAATAGACAGAAATAGATATGTCAGTACGATTCGTCTCATAATTAGGCGCAAAGATACAATAAAAAATTATTCACTTACGGAATTCCACCTTTTTTGCTTCTTTTAAAACTCTCGGCTCTTTATGGAAAAACAGTATTCGGGCAGTTGCAATGATGCAATTATTACCGCTTATGTGCCTGTATATTCAGCAGCTTTGCTATCTTTGCTACCGACTCTTTCGGGTAGGAAGCAACTTTTCGTTTCTAATATTATAATATCTGTTTGTATGAGAACACTATCTTTTTGGCTATGCTTATTCTTGCTTTTTCCTCTGCTGCATGCTCAGGATGCCGAATTAAAAATGTATCAGGATGAGTTGGCTCGTGCCTTGAGACTGAAGAATCGGGATAGTATTGCAGCTGCTTATTGTCATTTAGGGGAATATTATGCCTATCGCCAGTCGGACAGTACCCGGTATTATTGTGATAAAGGTCTGGAATATGCCCGAAAGGATGTACCTGAACCTTATCTCACCTTATTGATAAACCGGGTGGAAACTTATAGTGCTTTGGGGGATATGGAGAGTGCAATTGACGGCTACCTTAAGGTACTTGATGAAGCCGAACGTTTTACCGGAGTTGAGGACCAAGTGATTACAACGCTCACTTCTCTTGGTGTGAATTATCGCAGAAAAGACATGCCTGATTCGGCACTGATATATTATAACAGGGCGTTGGAAAAACTTGAGGGGCGTAAATCCTACGATGAACGGGTGCACTTATTGACAAATATGGCTGTGCTTTATGCAAATACCTCGCGTTTGAAAGAGGCTGAAAACTATGTTCGGGCGGCGGTGGAAGAGTCAAAGAAGTGCGATGATATGGACATGGTCTTGTATGCAGCATCTACGGCGGGAGGTATCATGACATTACAGAAGAAATACGACGAAGCCGCTCAGATGCTCTATCCCGCACTTGCTATGGCACGCGAACAGAAGAAACCGAAATTTGTGTTGAAAAGTATAACATATCTGTTGAATGCCTATTTCAGAATGAACAATAACGATTCTATCAATCATTATATACGTGAGGCGGAAAAAATGATGGCTGAATTGCCTGAGTCTTCAGGGGAGGTACTGGGATATAAGGAAACCCTTTTCAAGATTCTCAACAAGATGGGGCGTTATCGGGAGAGTCTTTCCATTCAGCAACAGATGTTGAGAGCTATGGATGTCAATGCCCAGACTCCGATTGATAAGCTCTATTTGGAAATGGCACGCAATTATCATGGGCTGAAAGATTATCCGCATGCCGCCGATTACTATGAAAAAGCATACTGGACGTCTGATAGCCTGCATCAGACGGAGGTGGATGCGGAACTTTCCGAACTGTCCATGAAGTATGAAAATCAGGTAAAGGAACTTGAAATAGCGAGGCTGACTCAAGAGCAACTGGAGCAAAAGGCTAAGACGATGCAGTGGGGTATAGTGGCTGCTGTGGCTGTCTCAGCTTTTTTACTTTTGGTATTTTATTATATGTTCCGCCAGAACCGTGTCAAAAAAGAGGAAGAGTTGAAACTTGCCAAAAGCTATATTGACGGGTTGGAACGTGAACGCACCCGCTTGGCGAAAGAGTTGCATGACGGTGTCTGCAATGACTTGTTGGGGATTGGCATGCAGGTGCAATGTATGCCACCTTCGGCTGAGTCAAAACATGAGTTGCTGGATTTGTTGGAACAGGTTCGTGGTGAGGTGCGCTGTATTTCCCATGAACTGATGCCGCCAAAGTTCCAGTATGTTACATTGGCTGAAACGATAGAGGCATATATAGAACGTTTGGTCATTCCGGCATCCATGCAACTGGCTTTCAGTAAAGAAAATGACCATGCAGAATGGGGGCAAGTACCGGAGCAGACGGCTTATGAGGTCTATCGTATTTTGCAGGAGCTACTTTCTAATATACTGAAACATTCCGAAGCGACGGAAATGAATATAAATCTCTCCTTAAGTAAGGAACTGTTGGTTTTACTCATCACAGACAATGGCAAGCCGTTTTCCGATTCAGGTGCTGCAATGGGCGGTATCGGCCTTAATACTACCCAAGAACGCGCCAAAGCCATAGGCGGGTCTCTTTCTGTAAACTGCAAGGGGAGTATCCAACAGTTTCAGCTTGAAATCCCTTTGTCCCTTTAGTAGAAAACCATGATGCCGGATACTAAAATCACTATTTTTGATGATGTCGGATATTAATAAATACTTTTTCTTTGCAGCATAATTCAGAACACAAAGCATAGATTGATGAAAGAAAAAGATATACGCATTTTGTTGGTAGATGACCATGATTTGGTGCTTCAAGGATTGAAGAGGATAGTGGAATGTTCGTTACCCGAAATCAAGACCGTATGTACAGCTTCATCGGGACGGGAGGCATTGCTTTTAATAGCTTCCCAATGCTTTAATCTTTTCTTGTTGGATATGGAATTGCCCGATTTGTCCGGTTTGGAAATAATCTCACGTATTCGGGAAAAAGACCCTCAGGCGCGTATTATCGTGAATACAATGCACGAGGAAATTTGGTTTATAAGGAATCTGATACAGTGTGATGTAGATAGTATTTTGTTTAAATCCGTTGACTCGAACAAGATAGTCGAGGCTATTCGTTGTGTACTCGATGGCGGGACTTACTACTGTACTTATGCCGAACAAGTACGCAACCAGATGAGGCGTTCGGACGAAGGGCGGCGTGAAGAACTCACACAGCGTGAGCTTGATGTGTTGAAGTGTATCTCTGAAGGCAAAAACACACAGGAAATAGCTCAGGATTTGTGTGTATCTACCAATACGGTAGATACACACCGGCGTCATCTGTTGGACAAACTTGATGCAAAGAATGTGGCGGACTTGATAATGACAGCGATCTCCAGAGGTATTATACCTATCCGTAAATGTTGATGACATTACTCATTTAAAACATATCATTGTTATGAAAAGGTTTACTATTACAATTATCTCCGCAATGCTTTGCGGACTGGTCGTATTGTCAGCATGTGGCGGCGCAAAGAAGAATGTTCAAGATGCCGAAGGTCAGGCGGAGGCCGGGGGGAATGCTCCGGGCGGTTACTTGATGCCTGCTATCTCAGCAAACAATTTTTGTGGTGATTTTACTACCATGACTCCCGATTACGGTTACCTGATGCCCGAAAAGGGCTTGTTCCTTAAGATGCATGACATTAGGGGCGCTTACGGTATTAATATTTATACTTATGTGATGGACGGTGACAACATACAATGTACACCGGGACATTTTGTGATGATAGTTCCGAGAGGCGGTGATAAACTGGAAATCACCATAAAGAAGAGTTCCATGAAGAATACTCCTTCCTTTACTTTTATACCTACTCCCGATTGCGAGAACTCCGCTTATGTGGCTACGGAGAAAGTTGCCGGTAAGTATTACTATCTCTGTGGTGATGCGGAAGCCCGTTATAAGTTCGAAGATTTGTTTGAGGACGAACGTTGTGCGGAGTTCAAAAACTTAGTGGATAATTATGGTAAATAATTGAATGATTACTGAAATGAAATATAATATATGATGAAGAAACTTTTTTTAGGCTTTCTGGTGGCGATAGCGCTGGGGGCATGTAGCAGTGAAGAAAATGAACCGGAAGGAGCTATTGTTTTAACTGGCGGTACTCAGACTTCACAAACGATATATGCGGACGAAACGCAAAAGTCGGAAGGTATTAAATTCACCGCCACAGAGCCTTGGACGGCAACCGTAACCGAAACAAAGACAAGAGCCGATGGAAGCAATGTGGACTGGTTGAAACTGAGCGCGTATAGTGGGGGCGCAGGTGAGTTCACCTTGAACCTTACACTTACACCGAACACCAGTGGAAAAAGCCGGAAAGCGGAAATACGCATTACGGCAGGTAAAACCGTACTGACCATTGCGGTGGAACAAAAAGCGGAAACGGAAAGTGGTACCGGAGTACTGAAAACTATCAAGAAGATAGCTTGTAAAGAAGTGTTCAACTCTGATAAGGTTTATAATAGCTCTGATTACACCAGCGAATGGATCAGGACCTTTAGTTACGATGAGCAGGGACGTGTGGCGCGTATTGTACGTGACCACGTACAATCTAAAGGTAAAACTACAACGACTTTCGATTACACGGTTGCCGGAGAGATAACCATGAACGAGAAAGAGGTTTATGATAGTAGCAGCAATATCTACGAAGATACCTACATTATCAAACTCAATGAACAAGGAAATGTAGCATCCATACAGGACGATGACAAGAATACCGGAACGTTCAGCGACTACATACATTTCAGCTATACCGATGACAACCGCCTTGCGCAGTGGAAAGATGCCGATGCAGGCAGTGAAACCAGTTCGGGTACTTTCTCTTATGATAATGGAATGTTGTCAAAGTATGAATACGTTGAGGGTAAATCATTGGAAGATAGCAGGACAATCAGTGTGGATGTGAATAAAGCCTATACGCACCGTTATCCCAATAATCTTCCTGTTGATATGGTGGGACTCCTTTTATGTAATGACGATGATTTTGATTTCCTGTTCTATATCGGAAGAACGGGTAAGACGAGTGATTATCTGCCGGAAGTATTCCCGGACTTTACTGCGCGTGATGAATGGGATAGAATAATGGAAAGTTATCAGACTCCGAACACAACAGTTGAAGAATATTACCATACGATTGTATGGTCTGATGACGAGTTAGTGATGAACTATACCTTCGACAAAGACAACTACCTGACCGGTATTCAGACTCAAAGAGGCTTCACTGTCATGAAAACAACTTATACCGTAGTAGTGGGTAATGAGCTTGTTGATCCGAATATTCCTGAAAGAGGTTATAAATACACCATAGAAAATAAAAAGACCGAGAAGGAAAAAGATGATGCGGATGTGTTTACTTGGACAATAGAATATTAGACTTTCTATATATACAGCGCTAAAAAAACGGATGATGTGTTCACACTTGGAAACACATCATCCGTTTATAGTAAACGCATCATCCGTTGAGGGCAAACACATCATCTGTTTCGCCCAAACGGATGATGTGTTTTTTTATACCTCCTTAATCAGCTCCATACCCCGCTTGATGGCCTCTTCGTTCATCGGTATCAGGTGGTGGTGGCGTTCGGGAAGTGTTTTTTTCAATCCCTTGATAACGTTGTCCAATGTTACGATCGGAGCAATTTTCAACAGGCCGCCCAGCACAATCATGTTGAATGCTTTGGCATTTTTCATTTCGTTGGCGGCATCCATAGCATCGATGCGGTAAACGTGGATGTCTTTACGTGTCGGCGGGTTGATGATGCCGTAGCCGTCGTAGATAAGTACGCCGCCGGGCTTTACCTTGTTCTCGAACTTCTCCAGTGAGGGTTGGTTCAGGATGATAGCCGCATCATATTTGCTCAAAATTGGCGAGGAGATTTTCTCGTCACTCACAATTACGGTAACGTTTGCCGTACCGCCGCGTTGTTCCGGTCCGTAGGCGGGCATCCAGGTCACCTCTTTGCCTTCCATCAATCCGGAGTATGCCAAAATCTTTCCCATGGACAATACGCCTTGTCCGCCGAAGCCTGCTATAATGATTTCTTCTTTCATTGTTCTTCTGTTTTTAGCATCATTGTTTATCTTTCAAGTCACCCAGCGGATAGAAGGGGAACATGTTCTCCTGCATCCATTTGTTTGATTTCTCCGGAGACATCTTCCAACCGGAGTTACAGGTGGAGACGATTTCTACGAGGTTGGAGCCTTTGCCTGCCATGGAATTCTCAAACGCCTTGCGGATAGCTTTCTTTGCTTTGCGGATAGCGGGAACGGTCTCCACGCTCTGGCGGGTGACGTATGCCGTACCTTCCAGTTGGGCGGCAATGTCGGCAATCTTCAGGGGATAGCCATGCAAGTGCACGTCACGTCCGTAAGGACTGGTGGAGGTTTTCATGCCTACGAGGGTGGTGGGAGCCATTTGTCCGCCTGTCATACCGTAGATGGCGTTGTTGATGAAAATAATGGTTATATTTTCGCCGCGGTTCAGTGCGTGGATGGTTTCGGCGGTACCGATACATGCCAAGTCACCGTCTCCCTGATAGCTGAACACCAGACGGTCCGGCCAAAGGCGCTTGATGGCGGTGGCAAGGGCGGGAGCGCGTCCATGGGCGGCTTCCTGCCAATCAATGTCTATATAGTTGTAGATAAATACGGCACATCCCACAGGAGAGATGCCAATAGCTTTATCTTCCATTCCCATTTCTTCGATTACCTCAGCAATCAGTTTGTGAACCACGCCATGACTGCATCCCGGGCAATAATGCATGGGATTGTCGTTCATCAGAGTCGGTTTCTTGGCAACCAGGTTCTCAGGTTTGATAATATCTTCTTTTGTCATAATTACTTCTCCTTATCTGTTGGTGAACCGTATGAAAAACTCCATGAGCTTTACGAATATAGCCGCTCCGCAAACATATATAAACAGTTTGAAGTCGTCCCTTGCCGCGAAGTACACGATGATAGCTGCCAGAGCAAGTATCATGAAGAGAATATTCAGTACGTTTCTTATTTTATCAGGATTCATTTCTTAATCAGTTTTTCTTTCAGTGCAATTACGATTTCATCCGGGTCGGGGACGATGCCGCCGAGGCGTCCGAAATGTTCTACATTCACTTTGCCGTTCACAGCCAGACGGACATCTTCAATCATCTGCCCGGCATTCAATTCGGTTACCAGCATGCCTTTTACCTTGTCGGCATAGGCGGCAATGGCTTTGGTTGGGAACGGCCACAGGGTGATAGGACGGAGCATCCCGACCTTGATGCCTTCTTCGCGGGCCATTTCCATGGCCTTCTGACCGATACGCGCCATGGAGCCGAAAGCTACAATCAGGTATTCGGCGTCTTCGCAGTGAATTTCCTCAAAACGCACCTCGTTCTCTTCGATTTCTTTATATTTGGCTTGGAAACGGATGTTGTTCTTCTCCATTTCTTCCGGTTTCAGCTCCAGTGAGGTGATGATATTGGGCTTGCGGCCATTGGTTCTGCCGGTGGTGGCCCAAGGGCATTGCTCAATGACTTCGGCATCCGTACGGCGCGGCTTTTGGGCAGGCAGAACCACCTTTTCCATCATCTGTCCGATGACACCGTCGGCAAGGATGATAGCCGGGTTGCGGTATTTGAAAGCGAGTTCGAAACCCAGGCTCACGAAGTCTGCCATTTCCTGTACGGAGGCAGGGGCAAGGGCTATGAGGCGATAGTCGCCATGACCGCCGCCTTTTACTGTCTGGAAATAGTCGGCCTGACTTGGCTGAATGGTTCCGAGTCCGGGACCGCCACGCATTACGTTTACAATGAGGCATGGTAATTCGGCTCCCGCAATGTATGAAATTCCTTCCTGCTTGAGGCTGACACCGGGGCTGGAGGAGGAGGTCATTACCATTTTTCCGCTTCCGGCACCACCGTATACCATATTGATAGCCGCTACTTCACTTTCTGCCTGAAGCACCACCATGCCGGTCGTTTCCCAGGGTTTCAGTTCGGCAAGTGTTTCCAATACTTCTGATTGGGGAGTAATAGGATAACCGAAGTATCCGTCGGCACCGCAGCGGATGGCTGCATGGGCGATGGCTTCGTTTCCTTTCATTAATACAACTTCTTCTGCCATATTCTTCTTATTTATTCTACTTTTACTTTATAAACCGAAATACATCCGTCCGGACATACCGTTGCACACGAGCTACATCCGTTACAGGTATCTTCCAATATCTGGTGGGCATAGTTATACCCTTTTACATTCACCTCTTTGGTGAGGGCTATTACATTGAGCGGACAAGCCACGACACACAGGTTGCAGCCTTTGCAACGTTCGGTGTCCACTACGATTGCTCCTTTGATTTTTGCCATAATTACGTTCTTATTATTGATTGTACATATCTTTATGAAAGAAGTTCAGAATATCCATTACCATGTTGTAGGCTTGCCGGGCGGGACTGTCCGGATTGAGGTCAATGGCATAGCGGTAGTTGTTCAAAGCCTGCTGCCAGTTGCTCTGCTTGCGGTAAGCGTTCCCCCGGAGATAATAGGCTTCGTCTTTTCCGGGAAAATCGGTTTGAAGTATCTCGTCAAGCTGAAGGATAGCTTGCTCCACATTTCCCTGATTGATAAGCTCTTTTATGGTGTTTAATTGCTCCATATCATTCTGAGTTCCGGATTATTGATGTACAAAGATAGTTTTTATTTAAAGACAATGGATAACTCTACATAAAAAATCATCCCATGAGATGAAATAAATCGTCTCATGGGATGAAATAATTTGCCTTACGGGATGAATAAATCCGTCTCATAGGATGGATTTATTTGTCTTACCGGATGATTATTCTGTTACCGGTATCTTTTCCACTCTCCGTTGGTGACGTCCGCCTTCGAACGGGGTGGAGAAGAACTTGGTCATGATTTCGTCCGCCTCTTGGTTGGTAACGAAGCGTCCCGGCATCACGAGCACATTGGCATCGTTGTGCTGGCGGGCAAGTCCTGCTATTTCGGCTGTCCAGCACAATGCCGCGCGGATACCCTGGTGTTTGTTCAGCGTCATATTTATGCCGTTTCCGCTACCGCAGATAGCGATGCCCGGATAACATTCCCCTGCTTCCACCGCCAGTGCCAGCGGGTGTGCAAAATCAGGATAATCCACGCTTTCGGGCGAGTAAGTGCCGAAGTCCTTGTATTCCCAGCCTTTGGTTTCAAGCCATTGCTTTACGTATTGTTTCAATGCGTATCCGGCATGGTCGGAGCAGATTCCTATTGTTTTCATAATAATTATTTTTTGTATGCGCCGATAGGCTGAAGGCCTATCGGCGCATTGCTATATTACATCATTGCTTTTACTTGCTTGTATACGTTTTCTGCCGTAAAGCCCAGCTTTTCGTCCAGCACCTTGTAGGGAGCGGAGAAACCGAATGATTCCAGTCCCCAAACCTTGCCATGAGCACCGACAAGTCCTTCCAGCGTTACGGGCAATCCGGCTGTCAAACCGAATACTTTTGCGTTTGCCGGAATAATGCTTTCCTGATAGCCCGGAGCTTGGTTGCGGAATAAGCCTTCAGACGGGGCGGACACGATGCGCAGTTTGATGCCGTCTTTGCGCAGCAGTTCTGCACCGGCCACCAGTGTAGACACTTCCGAACCGGAAGCCACAAGGATAACGTCGGGATTTTCGTCCGAACCGGCTACGATGTAAGCGCCTTTGGCTGCCTGACTGTAATCGTTTCCGGCAGGCAGGTTCGTGATGTTCTGACGGGAGAAGATCAAAGCTGTCGGAGTAGAAATGTTCTCCATTGCAAGTTTCCATGCTACGGTTGTCTCTTCTGCATCGGCAGGACGGAGTACCAGCATAGAGTTGTGTCCCTTGTGGTTTTTCAGCTTTTCCATTAAGCGGATTTGTGCTTCCTGTTCCACCGGTTCGTGAGTAGGACCATCTTCACCCACGCGGAATGCGTCGTGTGTCCAGATGAACTTCACAGGAACTTCCATAAGAGCGGCCATGCGTACGGCAGGTTTCATGTAGTCGGAGAATACAAAGAAAGTTCCGCAAGCAGGAATAACGCCGCCATGCAGTGCCATACCGATACAGCAGCATGCCATTGTCAGTTCCGATACGCCTGCTTGGAAGAATGCGCCGCTGAAATCGCCTTTCTTGAAAGCGTGTGTCTTTTTCAGGAAGCCGTCGGTCTTGTCAGAGTTGGACAAGTCGGCAGAAGCAACAACCATGTTTTCCACCTGAGTGGCAAGAGCGCCGAGCACAGTGGCCGATGCGGCACGTGTAGCCGAGTTGGCTTTCTGCTCGATAGCTGCCCAGTTCACTTCGGGTGCTTTGCCTGAGAAGAAGAATTCCAGTTTAGCGGCCTTTTCCGGATTGGCTTTTGCCCATGCAGCTTTTGCCGCATATTTCTCTGCCATGATTCCTTTCAGTTCGGCAGCGCGTTTGGCATAAAGTTCGGCTACTTCGGGGAAGATAGTGAACGGATTTTCAGGATTACCGCCCAGGTTCTTGATTGTATTTACATAAGCATCGCCGCCCAAAGGAGCGCCATGAGTAGCACAGTTGGCTTCGTAGCTGCTGCCGTCTGCCTTGCGTGCGCCTTTACCCATAACGGTGTGACCGATGATCAGTGTGGGACGTTCCGCTTCTGCTTTAGCTTCATTGAGCGCGCCACGAATAGCGTCGGCATCGTTACCGTCGATTTTGATAACTTTCCAGCCCCATGCTTCGTATTTTTTAGCGGTATCTTCGATTGTTACATCTTTCGTTTCGGTTGAGAGCTGGATGTCGTTTGCATCATAGAACATGATGAGGTTGTCCAAGCCCAGAGCGCCGGCAATACGGCCTGCACCTTGTGAAATCTCCTCCTGAACGCCACCGTCGGAAATATATGCATAGATTGTCTGGTTCATTACTTCCTCAAAACGGGCCTTCATGAACTTGGCCGCAATAGCTGCTCCAACGGCGAAAGTATGTCCTTGTCCCAACGGGCCGGAAGTGTTTTCGATGCCGCGCATCAGATCGCGTTCGGGATGTCCCGGAGTGGGGCTGCCCCATTGGCGGAACTCTTTCAACTCATCCAATGTGAATTTGCCTGTCAGCGCCAATGTGGAGTAAAGCATCGGTGACATATGTCCCGGATCGAGGAAGAAGCGGTCGCGGCCTTCCCAAGCGGGATTCTCAGGGTCGTATACTAAGAACTCGGAAAAGAGTACATTCACAAAGTCGGCGCCACCCATAGCACCGCCCGGGTGTCCGGAGTTGGCTTTTTCAACCATAGAAGCAGCAAGGATACGGATGTTGTCCGCTGCGAGGTTCATAAGTTTCTTGTCGTTCATATTATTAAAATATAGTTATGATTTGAATACTTTATTAGTGAGTTGATTTTCTTGCCTGTTGATTTTGACAGGGACAAAGATAGCTTTTTATGTGTAAATCCGCAACATAGAACCTATCTCTTTTTTCTTGCCCCTGTCACCCGCTTCTTGTTTTGATTACAATAAGTCTTTATTGATGGTTTACTGTAACTCAACAGTAACAATTGATTTGGCGGGGAGTTTTATTTTCAGGACTCCTTTATTGATTTTTACCTCTTTGAAAGGCACTAATTTTACTTTGTCGGGATTTTCAAAGGAATTATAATCCGTTACTTGTGCGGAAGTGAGCATTTCTCCTGCCGCTTTTGTAGCCTGTATTCCCGGAAGATTTACAATAACTTCCTGCTCGTTATCTACATCAACATTGGACAAGGAAATATGAATTTTCCCATCTTTGTTTTTGGATGCCGTAGCGCTGATGAGGGGCAATGTACGTTTGTCGCGCACGTTCATTTGCTGGCAGCTTATTTCAATGGGAAGGTAGGTAGCGTCCTGATGCACCTTGTACATCTTGAAAACGTAATAAGTGGGAGTCAGCACCATCTCTTTCCCTTTGGTCAGGATCATAGATTGCAGTACGTTGACAACCTGGGCTATGTTCGCCATTTTCAAGCGGTCGGTGTATTTGTGGAAGATGTCGAGCGACAGGGAAGCCACAAAGGCGTCACGCATGGTGTTCTGCTGGTAGAGGTGGCCTCTGACCGTACCGGGCTCTTCGTCCCACCATGTTCCCCATTCATCGAGCATGAGCGCTACGTTCTTGTCTTTGTCATATTCGTCCATAATGGCGCAGTGTCTGCGGATCACATCTTCTATTTCACGACATTTACCCATGGTCCAGTAATAGTCATCCTTGTCGAACCGGGTTGCAGAGCCTTTGCTGCCGGTCCATCCGCTAACGGTGTAGTAGTGGAGTGAGAGTCCGTTCATGCGGCTGCCCACGCGCTCCATGAGAACTTTTGTCCACTCGTAGTCGTAATCACTGGCGCCGCTGGCTATCTTGAACAGGCGGTTGTTGTCATAATTGCGGCAATAGGTTGAGTAACGGCGGTAAAGGTCGGCATAGTATTCGGGACGCATGCTGCCGCCGCAACCCCAGCTTTCGTTACCTACACCGAGGTATTTGACTTTCCATGCCTTGTCACGACCGTTTTTCCGGCGCAGATTCGCCATTGGGGAGTCACCGTCAGAGGTCATGTATTCCACCCATTTGGCAAGTTCCTCAACGGTTCCGCTTCCCACGTTGCCGCTGATGTAAGGTTCGCAACCCAGCATTTCGCAAAGGTTGAGGAACTCGTGTGTGCCGAAACTGTTGTCTTCGATAGTGCCGCCCCAGTTGTTATTCACCATTTTAGGACGATTCTCTTTGGGACCGATACCGTCCATCCAGTGATATTCGTCGGCAAAGCAGCCGCCCGGCCAGCGAAGAACGGGAACCTGGAGGTCTTTCAGGGCATTGAATACGTCGGTACGGTAACCTTTGACATTGGGTATATCGGAGTTCTCGCCCACCCAAAGGCCTCCGTAGATACAAGTACCCAGATGTTCGGCAAACTGGCCGTAAATTTCTTTGGGAATAATTTGCTTGCCTTGGTCGGCGTGAAGCGTGATTGTTGCACTTTGTTGTGCAGACAAGGATACAGATGCAGCTAATAGGACACTGCTGAATAATAACTTGTTTCTCATAATGTTTATTGGTAATAGATGTTTGTAATATGATGTAATCTCAATTCTGTTGGCGCTTTACCGGGCATACGGCTATTCAAGTAGACGGATTTCATAGATAGCCGGGGTCCATTCTGTGCCGTTCGGGCTGAACCGTATCGGATAATTACCGGCGCCTAACTTCTGGGGCAAAGGATAACAGAGTGTTACGAAGCCCTCTTGATCCGCTTCGCTGATTGTGGGGCTGGCAGTCAGTCTCTCGTTGTTGAGAAGGATTGCAACCTTCATCGGATCGTTCTTTCGTGTAGTGATCATAAGCCGGCTTGCTTCCTTGCTTGTTTTCAGAGTGTAGCCGAACCAGCCTTTGGCGCGTCGGAAATGACGGTCTCTGTCGGTTCCGGTTTTCGCCTGTTCGTACCGGATGCCATGATCGGATTCCGGTTGTTGCTCTCCGGGGAAAATAATGTCTGCTGTCTGGTTGGCAAGTTCCATGGCTTTGCGCTCTTTCCGCTCCATTTCTTGACGGATGCTTTCCACCTCGGCTTCGCTCACCTGATGAAAGTAAATGGCATAACGGGAATCGTGCAGGCGGAAGAAAGGTATCAGCCGCAACGCTTCTTTCTGCGTAGGGTAGACGCTTCCGGTATAGCTGAATGATAACTGTTCGTCATCCGTTTTCCGAAGTGCTTGAGGCAATGATGTGGAAGAGCCTATCAACATCGGCATCTTTTCCAGAGAGACCAGCTTGCCATGAGCGATGTGCCCGCCACGACTGTCATCGGCATAGAGCCCGTCCATGTTTTCCGTACCGGTGGGGCTGGCAAGTACGATGGGACCGTACATGAAGGCATAGAAATGTTCTTGGTCGGGTATTTGCTCCAAAGTGACCTGCATCGGCAGGTTCAGCGTGATTTCGTCTCCGGCTTTCCATTTGCGGCGAACCGTCAGGTACTCGCCCGGTTGGGCGTTTATATCCTGCACTTTGCCATTGACGGAAACACTTGCTCCTTTTGCCCATGAGGGGTAACGGAACTTGAGGCTGAATGTTTTCTTATTGCTCTTTTCTATCCGGAATCTGATTTGCGCTTCATCGGGGAAACGGCTTTCTTGTACCAGTGTCAATTTCTGTTCTTTCCAGGTCAGGCGGGAGGGGATGAATAAGTTTACATACAAAGTGTCCTTTGCATGGGCATAAATGAATTCTCCGTATTTGGTGTGGTTCTCCAACCCTGAACCTACGCAGCACCACATGGATGTTTCCGGTTGCGAATAAACACGATAGTGTCCCGAACGCATAGGGGTGAAGTAGACAAAACCGCCTTTTGCCGGTTGTTGTGAGGCAAGGATATGGTTGTATAGGGCGCGTTCGTAATAATCGGCAAAGCGGATGTCGGGAGAAGTCTGGAAAAGCATCTTCGTCAGGCGGAGCATATTGTAGGTGTTACAGGTTTCCGGACCTTGTACATCATTGAGCATGGATGTGAAATTGTCCGCAGGATGAAAATGCTCACGTACACTGTTGCCGCCGATACAGACGGAACGGTGATTGACAACCGTATTCCAGAAGAAACGTGCGGCCTGATCCCAAGCATCGTTTTGAGTGAGATCGGCGATGCGCTTGTAGCCGATGACTTTCGGTATTTGTGTATTGGCGTGCATACCTGTCAGATGGTCCTCGCCTCCGATAAGGGGCTCAAGAAGTGTCTTATGGGAGAATCTGCGTGCCAGTTCCAGATATTTTTTGTCGCCTGTGATGTCGGCTACGTCGGCAAATATTTCGTTCAGTCCTCCATGTTCGCTGCGCAGCATATCCTGCATCTGTTGTTCGGTGAGTCCCGACGTGATACCTGCCATCCAATCGGTGAGGGCAATCAGCATTTGACGTGCAAGGTCACTTCCTGCATAGAGGTAAGCATCGCGAAGTCCGGCATAAGTCTTGTGTATGTTGTATAGGGGAACCCATTTGCCGTTAAGGCTGAAACTTTCGGGACGGATACTCCCTTCTTTTATTTCTTTCCAAAGTTGCAGGCTTCCGGGTGTTCCTCCGATGAATCCGTTACCTACGGCTTGTTGTGCCCGGTGCAATTCGTTCAGCATATAATTCAGCCGGTTGTATACGGTCGTGTCGCCGGTAGCGGCATACATCATGGAAAGTGCGGAAATGTAATGTCCGCCGATGTGTCCGTCCAATCCGGTGTTTTCCCAGTTGGTATAGCTTGGGGCTTTGGGAGCAAGTCCGGCTTCGCGTAGGAAAGGGGCGAGCAACCGGTCAGGATTCATAGCCATGATATAGTGCAAGTCGGTCTGCTGTGCCTGTAAAAAAGGACTTTCCAGCAGCTTGATATCTTGAAGGGGGAAATAGGACACTGCTTGTCTTGTTTGGGCTTTTCCGGCTAAGAGAAAGCAGAAAAGCAGTAGGCAGGTGAGTGGTGATTTCATTTGTGTCAGGTGTTTATAGTATGATGAATAACTTTATGTATGTAAACGTAGCGGGAGTAATTTCGATGCCAGTGTGTCAAAACTAACATTAACTATCATTTTACTCTGTCATTTAGAGCGAAGCGAAGAATCTACTCTCTGTGTGATTAGGAGAAGAGATGCCCCGCTACGATTACATGCATTATTGTTTCTAAGCCTTCACCTTTTATTCAGAATGAACTTCCTTAAGGCAACCGGCTTAATTTTATAGGAATTATTTTTTGGATTTAACAGCTGCTTCTTCAACAGGCAGATTCGCCTTGTAATTTTCGATGTATGCGTTGAAGCCTTCTACATCTTCAGCTGTCGGTGACACCTCAATGCCGGCATATCCTGCAAACACTTTTTCATCCAGAAAATCGGCAAGGGTTTGTTGCTTGTCGTTGTTCACAAGATAAGAGCCGAGTAGGGCAATACCCCATGCGCCGCCTTCACCGGCTGTTTCCATAACGGAAATAGGCGAGTTTATGGCCGCAGCGAGAATTCTCTGGCCCACACCTTTAGTCTTGAATAATCCTCCATGTCCCGTGATTCTGTCAACTTTGATTTTTTCTTCCTTGAACAGAATGTCATTACCGATTTTGAGAACTCCGACCGAAGCGTGAAGATGAGCCCTCATAAAGTTGGCAAGGTTGAACTTGTCATTTGCCGAACGTATAAACAGTGGGCGCCCTTTTGCCAGCCCTGTTACGGGTTCGCCGGAAATATAGTTGTATGAAATAAGGCCGCCGCAATCTGTATTGCCGGTGAGTGCATGGTTATAGAGCTTGCCGTATATCTCATCCATATCTACGGGAATACCCAGCAATTCCTGATACTCTTTGAATAGGTTGACCCATGCATTGAGGTCGGAAGTGCAGTTGTTGCAATGTACCATAGCTACGAGGCTTCCGTCAGGAGTAGTCACCATATCGATCATTTCGTATGGTTTTGACAGGTCTTTCTCCAAAACAATCATGGAGAAGGAGGATGTGCCTGCCGATACGTTTCCTGTACGTTGCTTTACGGCATTGGTTGCAACCATGCCTGTGCCTGCGTCGCCTTCGGGCGGGCATACCGGTATTCCTGCTTTCAGGTGGCCTGATACGTCAAGTCTTTTGGCTCCTTCCGGCGTGAGGAATCCTGCATTCTTACCTGCCGGCAATACTTTGGGAAGAATATCCAGAAGTTTCCAGTCATAGCCTTTCGGGGCAACCAGATCATCGAACTTGGCTACCATTTCAGCCGAATAGTTCTTGGTGGCAGGATCTATGGGAAGCATACCTGATGCATCACCTATACCCAACACCTTTTGACCTGTTATTTGCCAATGTACAAATCCGGCAAGGGTTGTCAGGTAGTCAATGTCTTTAACATGTTCCTCATTGTCCAGAATAGCTTGGTATAAGTGGGAAATACTCCATCTCAACGGAATGTTGTAGACAAACAGTTCGGATAAAGCCGCTGCTGCCTGGGCGGTATTGGTGTTTCTCCAAGTACGGAACGGAACGAGGATTTCTTCTTTTTTGTTGAATGCCATATAGCCATGCATCATGGCACTGACACCTATTGCAGCCAGAGACTCTATTTCTGTATCGTATAAGTTTTTTACGTTTGCACGAAGGTCTGCATAGCAATCCTGCAGCCCGTACCAGACAGCTTCGACGCTATATGTCCAAAGCCCGTCGACCAATTGGTTTTCCCAAGTGTGGCTTCCCTGAGCAATGGGTTTATTTTCTGGGTCAATCAAAACAGCTTTTATTCGTGTCGAACCGAATTCTATACCAAGAATGGCTTTTCCGGCTTCAATTGTTGATTTTGGATCTGATTTCATGTGATTTAAGTAATTATAAAGGTAAAGGAGAGGTTAATTATAAATCACGAATTACTAATTACGCATACCGTAAAAGTAATCCGTAATTAGTAATTCGCAGTTATTCTTAGCAAAGCGCTTTGTTCAGCATATAATATACCTCATTCATGCGCAGTTCCTTTTTGAACTCGCTGATGGTGGTATTTTCATCGATAACAATCATTTCGATGCCGGCCATTTCCGCAAAGTCTCCCCAGTCTTCTACTGTAAGGTCGTAGGAGAAGCTGGTGTGGTGTGTACCACCTGCCAAAATCCATGCGGCTGCACCTACTTCGAGGTTAGGCATCGGAATCCATAATGCACTTGCAACAGGAAGTTTCGGAAGGGGGTTGCTCTTGATGCATTCCACTTTGTTTACGATGAGGCGGAAGCGGTTGCCCAAGTCTACGATAGTTGCGGCTACGCCTTTGCCTTGTTTGCTGGTGAATACGAGGCGTGCTGTTTCGCTGTCGATACCAATGCTCAAACGGTGTACTTCCAGTTTGGGCTTCTGTTCAGCTATCAACGGACAGACTTCCAGCATGTGAGCTTGCAGAATGGCGCTCTTTTCACCGTCGAAGTTCAGCGTGTAATCTTCAAGGAAAGAACATCCGTTGGGCATGCCCTGGCTCATGAACCAAGTAGTGCGGTAGAGTGCGGCAGTTTTCCAGTCGCCTTCTGCTCCGAAGCCATAGCCTTCTGCCATCAGTCGCTGAGATGCCAGACCGGGGATTTGGTCAAAGTCGCCCAAGTCGTTGAAGTTGGTGGTGAAGCCTTTAGCGCCAGTGTCTTTCAGCACGCGACGGATAGCAATTTCTGCTTTTGCAGAGTTCCATACTTTGGTATAGGCCTCTGTTCCCTCTTTTTCGAGTGCGGCATCATGGTCGTAGAGTTTGAAGTATTCGGCTACGAGAGCTTTCACATCAGCATCGTCAACTGCGTTATAGTAAGTCATGACGTCGTTGATGGGGTAGTAGTCCACATGGTAGCCCAATACTTGTTCGGCGCTGACCTTGTCACCGTCTGTTACGGCTACGTTGTTCATCTGGTCGCCGAAACGGATGATGAGCATATCTTGTGCGTCGGCCCATGCGGCAGCTACACGCATCCATGAAGCAATCTGCTTTTGTGCTTTTTCATCTTGCCAGTGTCCTACAACTACTTTGCGGTTCTTGCGCATGCGGGTAACGATGTGTCCGAACTCGCGATCGCCATGAGCGGACTGGTTCAGGTTCATGAAGTCCATGTCCATTGTGTCCCAGGGAATCTCTTTGTTGAATTGTGTGTGGAAATGCAGCAACGGCTTTTTCAGTTCTTGCAGGCCATGAATCCACATTTTGGCAGGAGAGAAAGTGTGCATCCAAGTGATGACACCGATACATTTTTCATCGTTGTTGGCAGCTTTGAAAGCGGCGGTTACTTCTTTGGAAGAGTTGACAGTGCCTTTATATACAATTTTTACAGGCAGACGGCCGGAGTCATTCAGACCCTTTACCATTTCGTTGCTGTGTGCGTCTACTGCGACAACTGCGTCACCTCCGTACAGAAGCTGTGCTCCTGTTACGAACCATACTTCATATTGATCAAATGCGTTCATACTGTTCTTCGTTTTAATTGTTTATATTTTATAATCTTATACTTTATGCTTGATTTTACTTCTGCCCATAATAAGCATTCGGACCATGTTTACGGCTGAAATGCTTTTCTATAAGCAGCGGGTTCATCGTCAGTTGCGGATTAACCGCATAGGCTATTGAAGCCATTTTGGCTACCTGCTCCATTACTACGGCATTGTGCACTGCATCGTGTGCATCTTTTCCCCAAGAGAAAGGACCATGATTCTTAACCAATACTCCGGGCGTATGAACCGGGTTCAATCCTTCAAAACGCTTCACGATGACATTGCCTGTCTCCAGCTCATAAGCTCCTTTTACCTCTTCTTCTGTCATATCGGTAGTGCAGGGAATGGCATCATGGAAATAGTCGGCATGGGTAGTTCCTATATTGGGGATGTCACAACCGGCTTGCGCCCATGCAGTGGCATACGTGGAATGTGTATGAACCACACCGCCGATTTCCGGAAACGCTTTGTAAAGCACTAAGTGGGTAGGAGTGTCGGAAGAGGGCTTCAAACTGCCTTCTACAACATTGCCGTCAAGGTCGACCACAACCATGTCTTCTGCTTTCATATCATCATAGCTAACTCCACTGGGCTTGATAACAACCAATCCCGTTGCCCGGTCAATGGCCGATACATTTCCCCATGTGAAGATGACGAGTCCATGCTTCACCAAATCAAGGTTGGCACGAAATACCTTTTCTTTCAGTTCTTCTAACATAATGTTTAATGGATTAATGTGCTAATATGGGCACATCAGCATGTTATTAAATTTTAAATTTAGGTGCTTTGCGATACGCCTTTTCATTGAATTTGTAGAGGGCGGCACCGCGTTTGGAACTTGTTTTATCGATTTTATCCGTTTTTTCTATGTAATCCATTTCGGCTATCCTTTTGCGGAAGTTCCGCTTGTCGATGTTTTCACCGTAAATGGCCTCGTATAGGCTCTGCAGTTGTGAGAGCGTAAACAGCTGGGGTAACAGGTTAAAACCGATAGGCTCAGTAGTCGTTTTTTGCTGCATCAATGCACGCGCTTTCTCCACCATTGCAGAATGGTCGAAGACTAGTGGGGGCAACTCATTGATATTTACCCAAAAAGCATTGTGCTGCTGTACCAGATCCCTGTCGTATTCATTGATGTTGACCAACGCATAGTAGGCAATGGAGATAACCCGTTCGCCCGGATCGCGGTCGATAGCTCCGAAAGAGCCGACCTGTTCCATATACACGTTGTCCAGTCCGGTCAGTTCTGCGAGAACCCGCTTGGCTGCATCGTCTACGCTTTCGCTTTCTTGAACAAATCCGCCCATTAGCGACCAGTTGCCCATTGCAGGCTCGAAGTTTCTTTTCAGCAACAACAGATTTAATTCACCTTCATTAAAGCCGAAAATGATGCAGTCGATACCTACATAGAATTTGGGATTGGAACTGTAGTAACTACTCATGTCTTTTGTTTTTATAATTGGAGGATTTTAGTTTGATGTACATGAAAAAAGTTTTTCATACGTATCAAAAAAAAAAATTTCATGTACATCAAAAAAGTTTTTCACTATGCCCGGATTCTTACCAGAAATACCAGTAGAAAGCTGCGGTAATAGCCAGGATAATTACCGTATGGATAATATCCCAGTGGTTCCAGCTGGCACGTGTGGCAGCTTTTTGCTCAGGCGTAGATGTGCCGAATACCAAACCTTGTATCTTTTCGGCACTTGGAGCTTCGGTCATCAGGCTGACTACTATTACTACTACAATACAGAATAGGAACATCCAGCCGCAGAAGAATAACCAGTTCAGATCATAGAACAGATATTTAAACATTGAGCTGTCTGTAACCGCTGCATTGCTATAATATACTTTTGCGCCCAGACGGGTGAGACCGATGATCATACCGGCAATCAATCCCCACATACCACCTTTGGCGGAAGTGCGTTTCCAACAGATTCCCAATAGGAATGCAGCTGCGATACCGGGAGCCAATACAGATTGGACATCTTGCAGGTAAGTATAAAGAACATCACCCACACTACGCATGATAGGAATCCACAGGATACCCAGAATTACAATAACCACTGTTGCAATCTGTCCGATACCTACCAGTTTCTTTTCCGGAGTTTCCGGTTTGAAACGTTTGTAGAAGTCGATTGTGAAGAGCATGGCTGAAGAGTTGAACAGAGAAGCCAGTGAACTCATCAATGCAGCAAGAATACCGCAAACAACAAGGCCTTTTACTCCGGCAGGAAGAAGTTTGGCTACCAGTGTAGGGAAGGCGGCATCTGCGTTGGCAGTACCGTTGGCAAGCAGGGGAAGGAAACCTTCGCCACCGGCTCCGATATATTTCTGATGCAGGGCGAAAGCAATCATGCCCGGAATCAAGAACAGGAATACAGGCAACAGTTTCAGGTATGCACCGAAAATAGTACCGCGACGGGCTTCTTTTTCGTTTTTACCGGAAAGTACGCGTTGCACAATGAATTGGTCGGTACACCAGTACCAGAAACCGATAATGGCCGAACCAACCAGTGCACCCAGCCATGGGAAATTGGGATCATTGTTATTGCGGATAAGTTGGGTCATGGTGTCTCCATACTCATTGACTGTAACTGCACCGCATATGCTCATCATTTCATCCCAACCGCCCAATTCTTTAAAACCGAGGACGAGGATGATAAGCGAACCCAAAAGAAGGATAGGGGTTTGCAGTACCGAGGTATAAAGTACGGATTTCATTCCGCCGAATATTGTGTAAAGTGCTGTCAATACAACTAAACCGATTGCTGCAATCCAAAAGAAGTCTATTCCCCACAGTTCTTTGATACCGAACACCTGCTGGAATACAAGTCCACCGGCATATACGGTTACAGCTACTTTGGTCAGCACGTAGCTGATTAATGAAATGACAGAGAGAATAGTACGCGACTGCGGATTGTAACGGCGTTCCAGAAATTCGGGCATTGTGTATACCATGCTTCGTGAATAGAACGGCACGAATACCCATCCGAGAATCAAGATCATCCAACCTTGTATTTCCCAATGCGCCATTGCCATACCACTGGATGCACCGGCGCCGGCCAGTCCGATTAAGTGTTCCGAACCGATGTTGGATGCAAATATGGATGCACCTATGGCGAGCCATGTGGCATCACGTCCACCTAAAAAATAATCAGCCGAATCATTCTGCTTTTGTTTGACTACCCAAACAATAATACCTATCAGAGCCAGGAAGAAAATTCCAATGACTACCCAATCTAATGTTCCCACGATAATAATGATTTAAAAGTTATTATTTATTTTTCTACTGAGAATTTGAAAATACATTCGCTGTTGTAAGTCTGTCCCGGTTCCAGAATAACAGAAGGCCATTGCGGCTTATTGGGGCTGTCTGGATAATGTTGAGTTTCCAGACATACGGAAGCGCGTTGGTTGTAGACGATCCCTTTCTTTCCTTTTACAGTTCCGTCCAGGAAATTACCTGTATATACTTGGATACCCGGTTCGTCAGTGTATACTTCTAAGCTGATACCGCTTTCGGGAGAGGTGAGTTTGGCGGCAAGTTGTTTGACATCGCCATTGGTGTTCAATACCCAGTTATGGTCGTACCCGTTACCATATTTCAATTGTATGAAATCAAAGTTGGTAATGTCCCGGCCTACGGCTTTGGGGGTAGTAAAATCCATGGGAGTATCTTTTACCGGTACAATTTCTCCAGTAGTCATATAAGTCCGGTCTACGGGAGTGTAATTATCGGCATTGACATATAATATGTGGTCTGTGGCTGCTTTAGACGGATTGCCGGATAGGTTGAAGTAGGAATGATTGGTCATGTTGATAACCGTTTTCTTATCGGTAGTTGCGCTATATTTGATATCTATGGCGTTGTCGTCCGTCAGCTTGAAAAGAACTTTGGCAGTTAAGTTGCCCGGAAAGTTTGCGTCTCCGTCCGGAGAGAAGCGAGTCAGCTCCAAAGTGGTTTCATCAATGGGGTTGGCTTCATACACCTGATATTGCCATCCTTTAGGACCGCCATGCAGGCAATGCCCGAAATTATTCTTCGGCAATTGGATCGTATCGCCGTCCAATACCATTTTGCCCTGGTTGATTCTGTTGGCGTAACGTCCGATAGATGCACCGAAATCGCTTGGAACGTTTATGTAGTCGGCTATACTGTCGAAGCCAAGGACAACATCTTTCATTTCTCCGTTTTTGTCAGGTACCATAATAGATACGATACGTCCACCGAAGTTGGTGATGCATACTTCCATGCCCGCTTTATTCTTTAATGTGTAAAGACCTGTCTGGGCATCGTTCACTACAGTTTGAAATTTTGTCGGGTTAAGACCGGAAAGAGTAAGTTCCGTTTGACTTTTCTGAGCGCAGGAAGCTAACATTAATGTAGCTATTCCGGCAATAAGAATGTGATTCTTCATGGTGTTATTTAATTTGAAAATTAGATTCTTATCTTATTTCGGGTGTAAAAGTAACACTTTTATTTGGTGTAATATATACACTTTTGTATGTTATGTAACATAAAAGAAAAAAACAGCTTTGAAATTGGTGTATCTCAAAGCTGTTTCAATGTGTGGAAGAACACTTATTTTACTTTTTTACCCCAATATGTCTTATGGTTACTTCCGTAAGCGGCATAGACAATGGTAGGTGTTCTGGGACTGGCTTCCCAGTCAACTTCCCGTTGCAAGTAAAGGTCTATTCCATTTGCTGTCAAAATTTGCTGTTCTGCATCATAGCTCCATGTGCCGCCTTTCCATGTTCCTTCGGTAATGGTGTGGTCGGCGGCCAGCGTCATGGTTGCAGATTCTTTTTGAACTCCGTAAGAGTAGGACAAGTCTATGTGTTCCCAGTTTCCTATGAGCTCTTCTTCGGTAATGGCTACTTGGGGTACGGCTCCGTAGCGTTCGGGCATAACCAAAGGCCAACCGTCTTTGGTCCAACGGATGCTGCGTACATGTCCTAGCATAATAGCGTTGTCCACGCTTTTGGGAAGACGTGCTTGTGAAGCGTAATACCAATTACCTTTGCCGTCGTTGAAGATGGTGCAATGTGAGAAGCCTACCCAGCCGTTGCTCTTGCCGAACTTGTACGGGTGTGTTACCACCGGCAGCATTTCCGCTCCTTCGGTGACATTGGCGCCGTCGATGCCGATATAAGGGCCGGTGATGCTCTTGGAACGGCATACGCGTGTATTGTAAGGTATGTCCAGTGCATCGTATGCTACGAACAGATAGTAGTAGCCTGTCTCGGCATTGTAGATGATTTCAGGGCCTTCGCTGGCTTGCCAACGGTTGTTGATGTCGCGGGTGGCTATCAGCTGTCCGTATTCCGCCGGAGCACTTCCTTCTGCCCAGGGTACACCTAAGTCTTGTTTAGGCATTCCTGTTTCGACATTCAACTCCATAGCAACGATGCCGCTATGCCATGAACCGTATATCAGCCAGTGGGTATTTTCAGGAGTAATGATGTAAGAGGGGTCGATGGCATTCCATTTGTAATAACAGTTGGCGTATTGGGTGCTGGGGATGTTGAAGTTCAATCCCTTGTCCGATGCGTTGGTCACTACATATCCTTTGTCCACCCAATCGCTGTTGTTGGCAGGGTTGCTGTTCTCCATCATGCCGATAAAGGCACGTTCACTCCAGGCAGTTGCTCCGGTTCCGCCGTCCAGATAGCCGGGTACTACGATGGAGTAGTACATGCGATACAGTCCGTTTTTAACTTTCTGTACATTTGGCGCCCAGTATCCGAAGTCGCTTTCTGCGGCAGCGCTTGCTTCCAATCCCATTGCTTTGCGTATCTCATTTAACTTCGGCATCACCCAGTCGGGAAGCTTCGGCATGGTTCCGCCCAGGTATTCCCAATTCACGAGGTCTTTGGAGCGTCTGGCGTGAAAGTGCCCATGTCCTGTATGTGCATTGCCGTAGGAGGCATCTGTCTGATACATATAGTAGTATCCGTCTTCGGCAAGCACTACGCTGGGATCGTGCACGTTTGCCAAGTTCCATTGAGTACGGTTGGACCAGCTTGCAATGCTCGCATAATTATCTTCGTATTCCGGAGCCACATAGTTCTTTAATTGTTCATTAATGTCTGTGATTTCTATGGTCGACGTGAATGTTTCCGAGTAAGTGTAGCGGCTGTTGCCATACACGTATGCGCGTATGTAGTAAGGGGTATTGATTTTCAATCCGGAGAGGGTAGCACTGAAATTCTCATCCGCTTCCACCACCATGTCTTTGATAGTAGGATTTGAAACATTTACACTATAGCAAAATCCCTTCTTGACTACGCTGCTCAGATTGCCGGTGATTGATGATTTAACGCTCAGGGAGGTGCCCGTTGCAGTTGCTTCGGGAGTGGCTAAAACTACATCGCTGTTTCTGTTGTATTCGATGTTGTCAAGCCCATCGGAACAAGCTGTGAAAACGAATACTGTCAGTAGGGATAGTAAGAAAAATGTTGTTTTTTTCATTTGGGTAAGTTTTTAAGCTCCATATCGTTCCGTTGATAAAAAGGAACGATATGGATGATAAAGAATTTAATAGTTATTCTTAATTATTGAAGACGAGATGGCAACCGTCAACAGACAGTGCGAAGTTCAAGTCGTTTGCATCTATGGTGTTGATGCCCCAATAGTATTGGGTGGAGATTGCATCATCGGTTCCTTGCATCACTGCTTGAACATCGGCGGTACCATCACCGCAATTAGTCACGTAGACCGTAACTTTGGCTCCGTTCATTCCGGCAAGCCAAGTAGCCCAGTCGCCTTGTGTTCCGTTGTGAACGCAGGCGGCATATCCATCGCCCCAGCCAAAGTTATCGGCTCGGACCACTGCGTAGTGTTCACCGGTACTCTTACGGAGAACTACAAGGAAATTGTTCCAGTTCCCTGCCAGGTTACTGTAATTAGTAAACGAAATACACTTTGTCTGACCTGAAGGTACATTGAAATTATCTGAGTAGGTCTCCGGATTAAACCACAGAGTTGAGTTGTCTGTATTTCCTAACTGTCCGCTTGTGTTCTTCACGACAGTCGCTTCGGAGACGGTGACATTTACCGTTGCGGTGATGTTTTCTCCGGCGGTAATGGTAACCGGTTGCGAACCGGCCTTTGCCGGAATGGCAGAGAAGCTGAGTTTCGCATTGTCAATGACTACCGAACTTCCGTCGGAGTAGGTTCCCGTAACTACCATACCTGTTGGATCGAAAGGCATCGTGCAACTCTTGGCATCTTCCGAGGTATAGTAATAGGGCTTTGTGCGCGAGGGTGCAGTGGTTATTGAAATAGATTGAAGTACTCCCACAACCTTAAAAGACGCGTTAGCCACAATCGGTTTGTCGCAGTTTTCGCCCTTGAAGGTTTTGTTGTAGACAGCTACAAGAGTCTTATCTCCTGTTTGATTTATATCTGGGATGGCTGAGAATGAGAGTTCGGAAGCCGTTACGGTTTTAGTCACTCCCTCTTCAAAGGTTACAATGGCAGAGATGTTAGTCATGGCCTCTTCAAGCGAAGTACCCAAAGATACCTGTGCGGGTACATCCTGCAATACCATTGATACCGGATTTTTGTCTGCGGCAGATGTAAGCCCACCGACAGGAACGATGTTGGTTTGCAGGAAGTCGATGTAAGAGCCTTCGGGGACTAAGAAGCAGCGAATGTTGGTGTTGCTTGCATCTACATTCAGGTTGGGTTCTTTATTCGGTTGTGCATAGGTCTTAGTAGCCACACCGTTGGTCATCTTGACGGTGAAAGCATTTTCGCTGGTGCGGTCTACGGTGAGCGTCACTTTGCCACCCAACTTTTGTACGTTCTCGTCTTTGTTATCAACGGGATCAAGAAGCAAGGTGCCCGATATGTACTGGAAGTCAATATGATCGCCCCACTGAGAGTTATAAGTTTCAGGGTTACCTGTAACATCAAAGCGGATAGCTCCATATTCGGTATATCCCTCACCGCCACGTTCCACATCATTGGTGATGATAAGGGCAAAGTTCTTATAATATGTGTTATCGGCAGGGTTGATGTTAAGATTGAACACCGCGTTCCATTTCTCGCCGTCAGGTATCACATAATACTTGGAAAAGGCAGCCCAGAAACCGGAGGTGAAATCCGTATTCCCGATGGTGTACACATCTTCCTGCATACCTTCGAGTACTTCATCTTCCGGTTCTTTCTTGGAGTCTTCTATTTCCTGTATTTTATCGGAAATCCATTCGGGAGCATTTACGTCATAGAGTTCGCCTCCTTCGCAGCTTGCCAGGGCCAGCATCCACAAGGCTGCTGCACAGCAGAAGAATGTTATTTTATAGAAATGTTTCATTTTCTTTATTTTTTAATAGGTAATGGTTTGAAACGTTCCCCGCCCTGCTCCGATTGAGGCCGTAGGGCTGAGGGGAGTGTGTTTCTAAGTTTATTTACTTGCTTAACTCTACGACCGGACGTACTTTCCATCCGTTTTCCCGGAAGTAAGTGGAATTATCTGTACTGTGATTGGCAGAGTTTCCTGTCAGGTTCGGGTTGTTGTTCATCAACTGTTGTACGATAGGCAGGAACTCATGTCCCGGTCTGTAAGTATCGAAAGTACTCTTCAGTTCGGAGTCGCTTGCTATATCGCTGTACTTCACAGGATCCTTTACTCCATTTATGGAGCGGCGCACTGTGCCATGTTCTTTTAGTTGTTGCAGGCGTCCGCTGTCATAGAAGAATCCCCAGCGGATGAGGTCGAAGCCTCGTCCGAATTCGCATCCGAATTCCTTAGGACGTTCCACATTGGCTATCTGTTCAAAGAGTTTGTCGGCAGAATTGAAGTCTTCAAGTTCCAGGTCTGCCAGATTAGCGCGGTTACGCACTTCATTGATCCAGTCGATAGCCTGCTGTGTGGGACCGTTGACTTCGTTCTCGCACTCGGCAGCGCGTAGCAGTACATCGGAATAGCGCATCAGCCGTAGGTTGATGCCATCGTGCAAGCCCGTAACCACAGTGCTATACAATCCGGTACGAAGATTCGTGAATTTGGCAATCGGCAGACCTCCGAAAGTATTGTTGGTTACGATATTATCAGTGGATTTAAGTGTATTTGTATAAGCCACATTGCCATACTCGAAGTTCTCCCAATCGGTTTCATAGGTACCAATGGTCCAATAGAGTCTGGGGTCGAGTTTTCCACCGGTGGTGCGCTCTTCTTTAAAAAGCTGGTAGAGCCAAGGCGAAGCCGAGATGTCGGCCCATCCGCCGTAGATACCCGGAGCGAAGTTGCTCTCGACGGCCGAGCCTTGTGTGGCATTGGGGCTTGTGTTTACCGGTGTCCATTCGTCGTCGGTGCCTTGTGCTCCATAGTCGAGGAACTGTACTTCGAAGAGGCTCTCTGCATTGTTCTCGTATGCCGAACCTTCGCGGAAGTTATCTCCGTAGTTATCCATCAGTTTATAAGTGCCATACTTTTTGCCGATGATGTCTTTCAATACCGGAAGTGCTTCGCTGTATTTTTGACGCATCATGAGGGCGCGGGCATAATAGCCGGCCGCAGCACCGCAGGTGGCACGTCCGCCGCTCCATTCACTGCCTTCATCGCGGGAGGGAAGCAACCCCATTGCTTCCTGAAAGTCTTTCTCCACTTGGTCGAGCACTGCATCGTAGGTGCTGTTGGCGCCATAAAGTCCGTTCAACGAAGAGTAGGTGGCATAATCCGTAATGAGAGGCGGATTCTGATAATAGCCCACTAAGTTGTAGTAGGATAGAGCGCGAAGGAAAAGCGCCTGTCCTTTGATGCGTTTCATTTTTTCGGTAAGCTGGCTGTTATCTTCACCGCAACGTGAAATGGTGAAGTTGCACACATTGATGGTATAGTACCACTCACGCCAGGGCCACCATGTGATGTCCGAAGTGACTTCAGCATTAAGATCATCAAAAGGCAGATACCACACTTGTGAAGAGTTCCAGGCTTCATCGCCACGACACACATCGATGGTGTAGCCTACACGAGCATAAGAACCTTCCATGCGGATGTGGTTGTAGGCGGCAATCACACATTCCTCCAAGTCGTCAGCATTAAAGCCGAATGTACTTGAGGTTTGCTGGTTGGGATTCAACAGTTCCAATCTGTCGTTGCAGGAAGTCAGCACGCCAAATCCCAAAATGAGAGCAAGTGAATATTTATTTAGTTTCATAAGATATGTTTTTAATTTAGGTACTAGAAAGTAACGATTAGAATGTAAAATGAACGCCACACATGAAAGTACGTGCAGTAGGATAAGAACAGAAATTGTATCCCGGAGTGAAAGTTCCTCCTGCGTAATCCACATTGTAACCATGATAGCCGGTGAATGTGTGGAGATTCTGTGCCGATACGTAGAAACGTACATCGGATACATATTTACCGAACCACTTATCCGGGAAGTTGTAGCCCAATTCTACATTGGCTATTTTCCAGTAGGCTGCATTCTGAATCTTGCGTGAACTGAAGAGATCGTTCCAACCCAAGCTGGCACTGTTGGTGACATAGGTGCGTGGCACGTTGGAAAGGTAAGTGCTGCCGTCTTCGCTAAAGCGGTTGGCTTCGAGCATACCCACTTCTTTGTTTCCCCAGCCATAGCAAGAGTTGAGTGAGTTGTAGATGTCGTCGCTAACGTGATAGTTCAGTGCGCCGAACGTTGCGATGCTCAGGTCAAAGCGTTTGTATTCAAAACGGGCATTAAGGCCGAAATTGATTTTTGGCATGCCGCTGCCCAATACCACTTGATCTTCGGAGTCTACTTTACCGTCATTGTTTACATCTTTATAGAGGCAGTCACCAATTTGGGCGCCTTCTTGTGTGGCGTGGTTGTCAAGATCTTCTTGCGTGCGGGCGATACCTTCATAAACCCAACCGTAGAACTGACCGATTTCTTGGCCTACTTTAGTGATGTAAGAACCTGAGATATAAGAATCGGTGCCGAAACCTAATGAGGTTACGCGGTTGCGTAATGTGCTAAGGTTGGCCGATACTTCATATTTGAAGTCATGGTCGCGGTTGCGGTAGGTAGCGGAGAACTCAAAACCGGAGTTGTTCATCGAAGCGGCATTCATCGTTACGGTGGTGTTGGACACTCCGGCTTGTTCCGGAACAGGAACAGCATACAACAGGTCTTCACTGGTATTCTTGTACCACTCAGCTGTAAACTCCAAGCGATTGCGGAACAAAGCAAGATCAATACCCACATTGTAAGTCTTCTTTTTCTCCCATGCAAGGTTATTGTCCACGAAAGTGGAAACGGCAGAACCGGTCACTACGTTACCGTTGAAATTGTAAGTCATATTATTGCGTGACATGACGGCCTGATACATGTATTCACCGATGTTCTCATTACCAAGCTCGCCATAGCTTGCACGAACTTTGAACATGTTCACGACATCCGGATTGAAAGGGAAGAAGCTTTCTTTGTCGAAGCGCCAGCCCACAGAGACGGAAGGGAAAGTTCCCCAACGGATACTTCTAGTCAGGCGTGAGCTGCCATCCCGGCGTACTGTTGCCGATAATAAATATCTGTCATCGTAGTTGTAATTGATACGACCGATGTAGGACAAGATAGCATGCTTGTATTCGTAACTTTCGGAATACGTGTTGGCGGCATTCTGAAGTTGTAGGAAATAAGGTTCGGTGAAGTTGATTCCCCATCCGGTCAGCAGGTCAGTGTTTTCTTCTTCGTAAGACTGGCCTGCCACTACGTTGATGTGGTGTTTGCCTATCGTACCATCGTAAGTAAGCACATTCTCTATCAAGGCGTCCGAATAAATACGGGAACCCTTGGTCAACCGTTCATTACTCTTGGACAGATAGACGCGGTTACTCTGCACCCATGCCGGAATCCAAGTGAAGTCCTTGCAGAAGGTTTTGCTGTAAGAGAGGTTTATTTTATAGTTGAGTTTGTGGTTTTTGCTGTTGAAGCCGAACATATTGAAGATGTCTATGTCTGCCGAGCCTGTTCCCACGAAACGGTCCACACGTGTGTTGCGTTGCAGCAGGTTGTTTACCAGTAATGGATTGGAAGCGGAGATATCACCATGTATGGTATCGTAGTATACGCCATAGCCGTAAGCGTCGTAATTGAAGTTGTTGGCAATTCCCACCAAATTGTCGAGCACCCATGTTGAAGAATCGTATGCTTTGATGGTGGGCTGCATCAGTAAGGTTCCGCGTAGAATATTGGTTACGTCGCCATACAGACCTTGAACGTATTCGGAAGCATTGGACAAGCCCATGTTATCTTGGTCGGAGTGGGAGTAAACAAGGCTGGTCTGGAACTTTATGAACTTGGTGTCCATACTGTTGTTGACACGTGCGGTGTAACGTTCGTAGTTAGGACCGGCACCTTCGAGTGTTCCTTTTTGGTTGAAATAGTCTAATGCTATATTATAGGTGTTGTGAGCACCACCTCCGGAAAGGTTTACATTATGGTTTTGACGGATACCCGTTTTGAATACTTCGTCGAACCAGTTGGTATTGGTGTCATCTTGGAAATGGTATTTTCCGGTTTCGCTGTTGAGCTTGTATCCCGATGGCAGCGGAGTGTTGGAGTTTGCACAAGCCTGACCGATGTACTGACTGTATTGGTCGGCATCCATTACATCATAGACTCCCTTAGGAATATAATCCATACCGAAATATCCATTGTAGTCCACTTTCAGCGGTTGGTCTTTTTGTCCGCGTTTGGTGGTGATGATAATCACACCGTTGGCAGCACGTGAACCGTAGATGGCGGCAGCCGAAGCATCCTTCAATACCTGGATGGTTTCAATATCGTTGGAAGAGAAATCGCGGATGGAAGTTCCCATGGGAACGCCGTCGATGACATAGAGGGGAGAAGTACTGCCGAAAGATCCTACACCACGAATACGTACGGTAGGATCGGCACCCGGCTGTCCGTCGGAGGTGACTTGTACGCCGGAAACCTTGCCTTCAAGCATGGTGGAGATGTTGGAGTTTGATGTCTGTTTCAAAGCTTCCGCATCTACTACGGCAACAGAACCGGTTAAGTCGGATTTCTTTTGTGTACCATAACCTACAACAACCACTTGTTCCAGCATCTGGTCATCAGCCTGTAATTGTATGGTATCAATAATGGCGCGGTTGCGAACTGCTACTTCGCGTTCCTTGAAACCCACATAGCTTATCAAAAGGATAGCGTTTCCGGGAACCTCCAGCTGGAAGTTTCCATCGAGGTCGGTAATGGTTCCGCCTTGTCCGCCTTTAACTCTGACGGTAGCTCCTGGCATAGGTTCACCTTGTTCGTCGACAATCTGGCCACGAACCTTGATAGTCGGAGATTGTGTCACAGTAGCCATGGCAGGTGTAGGATACACCGTCATGCCGCCAAAGGCACATAGACCAAGCATTACGGAAAGAAATAAATGTTTCCTCATTTTTAAAAGAATTAAGATTATTAAATTAATAGATTAGATCACCGTTAACTATATTATAATATTAAATTAGCCAATATACGATCCGATGTTGACCGCCGAGAGTCAGGTAACAGACTTCATAAAATTGGGGGAGGTTGAATTTAGCCGATGCCATATACGATGGGCAGCCGTTCTCTTGTCGTTCTTCATATTATTAATATTAAAATTAGATTTTCGATCATTGCCCTTCCTTGAGGACTTTCCAAAGGAGTGGGCAATGATTGTATGGCAAAAGTAGGCCTTATGTCGTAAATGAAGGTGGACAAATGGTCTTTAGAGGTGGATAAACGAATTTTGAGTGTAGAGAATACAGTATATTATATGGATTTACTGTTTCTTACCGTAGTCAGGGTTATTCTTCCTCATTAAGCAGTGAACTCGGTGTCGTATTGAAGTATTTGGTGAAACATCTCGTGAAGTATTTAGGGTCGTTAAATCCTACTTCATAAGCAATTTCCGCAACATTCATACTTTTATTCTCCCGGTTTTTCAGCAACAGTTCGCGGGCGATGTTCAGTCGGTAGTTGCGTATGAATTGTCCGGCAGACTGCCCGACGAGACTTTGGAGCTTTTTGTTCAGCAGGCTTTTGCTCACACCTGCCGCTTCGCAGAAATCGCTCACCTCGAAATAGGAATTTTTGTAGTTCTCCTTAATGACCTCCATGATACGGTTGAGGAACTTCTTGTCGCCCGATTCTTCTTCCATATTCAAGGCGTCCACATCCATGGCTACGGCAAACTTCTTTTGATAACGTTTACGGTTTTCAAGGATATTTTCGATGCGGGTAAGCAGTAATGTCTCGTCAAAAGGTTTCAGTAAATATTCGTCGACTCCTATGCGGTAGCTTTCCAAGCGTGATTCCTGCGATGTCTTGGCTGTCAACATAAGGAAAGGGATATGGGAGATAGCAAAATTCTCTTTTACCCGGCGGGACAGTTCAATGCCGTCCATTACGGGCATCATCAGGTCGCTGATGATAAAGTCTACCGAATGTGAGTTTAATATATTCAAAGCCTCCGCTCCATGGGCTGCTTCGAGCACATTATATTTATCCCGTAGGATGGAACGGATATATCCACGCATATCCGCGTTGTCCTCTACCACCAAGATTGATAGACCTTTTCCGAAAGTACCGGATGGGGGTAGTGTATCGGCGGTCATAAGTTGCGGGGCACTTTCGGTCAGTGTTTCCGCTGTATTACTTTCCGGTGTTACTGGCAGGAGGATGCGTAGCGAGCAGCCTGTCGTATGGTTGTTTTGCGCATGGATTTCGCCCCCATGCATCTGTACGATGCGTTTACACAAGTAAAGTCCGATGCCGCTTCCGGCCTGTCCGTACATCGGATATTTGGTTTGTCCTTGCGACTGGTAGAAGCGGTTGAATATTTTCTTTGTATCATCATCGGGAATACCGCTGCCTGTGTCGCTGACACAGATGTAAAGCATGGATTTGCGGTTATCGGCAGGAGGCAGCAGGGCTATGAACAGAGATACACTTCCGCCGTTGGGTGTAAATTTAATGGCATTGCTCAGCAGGTTCGTCAGCACTTTGTGCATCGCTTCTTCGTCGTAGGAGATTTCCGGTGAAGGCATCCGGAAATAACGTTTCACTGTGATGTCTCTTTCTTTGGCAAAGACTTCAAAAGGTATGATCAGTTCATTGGCAAATTTCAGAAAATTATTCCGGGATTTTACGATTTCCAGTTTGCCCGACTCCACTTTACGGAAGTCCATAAGTTGGTTGACAAGCGATAACAGGTATTTGGAATTGCGTTCCACGAAATGTAGCTGCTCGATGACTTGAGGGTTGTAGCTTAACTTTAATGCACGCTCTATCGGCCCTATGATCAGTGTGATTGGGGTGCGGAATTCGTGTGTGATATTGGTGAAGAATGCTATCTTATCCAAGGTCAGCTCTTGTATCTTACGTGTCATTTTGGTAAGCTGCGCTTTCTGCCGGGTAATTTTCTCGTTTTGTTGCTTCAACATTTGGTTCTGACGGGACAACTCTTCGGTCTGTTCTTCCAGCAGTTGTTTCTGCTTTTTCAGTTCATGGGTGCGTTGTTCCACCTTCTGGTGTAATCTTTCTTTTTGCTCTTTCAGGTTCCGTATGCGCCATTGGTAGAATTGCCATGTAGCGAATGTGGCAAGGATTATTACAAGCAGCATAAACCAGGTTGTCTTGTAAAAATAGGGCTGGATTGTTATTTGCAGTTCCGTTATATTATCTTCTCCGGTTGGGGTGTAGGGCGTGTACTTCACTTGCAGCGTATAGTTTCCCGGAGACAGATTGGTGTAAGTAGCAAAACGCCGGCTGGCAGGCACGTGTATCCAACGGTTGTCAAAACCCAGTAGGCGGTAACTGTAAGTGGCAGTATTGTCGGACTCGTAGTTGAGTGCGGAAAATTCCAGTGAAAAAGATTTTTCACGTTCGTGGATGCGGATAGCCTTACTGACGGCAATATCGAGCGGCAAGTATTCGTTGCCGGGGAATATTTCCTCGTTTCCTACTTTCAAACGGGTGAACCGTACTTTGGAAGACTGGGTTGTAAGGGCAGGCAGGTTGCAATCTATGGCAACCAGTCCGGATACGGTGCCGAGATAGAGCTTGCTGTATTGTGAACGGTGAGCAGCATTCCAGTAAAACTGGGTATCGGCAAGACCGTCTTGCCGGTTGTAGTTGATAAAGTGGTTTTCTGTGGGTTGGAAGCGCGACAGCCCATTGTTGGTTGCTATCCAGATACATCCTTTATCATCTTCCAGAATACTGCGGATACTGTTGTCTGGCAGACCATGAAGGGAGTTGTAACAGACGAACTGTTCTTCTCCATCTTCGTTCTGCATACGTTTATAAATGCCATAACCGTTGCTGCCCAACCACAGTGTGCCGTCCTGAGTTTCGTAAAAGCAACATATCTTTTCTATCAGTCCGGAAGACGGATCATCCAGTTTGTACTTCAGATGGCGGTAACGGAATGTTCCCTCAGGCGATGAGACGGAGCGGGAGTGCAGGTCGATGATATAAACACCGTCCAGACAGCCTATCCATAATTGTCCGTCTTTGTCTATGATAGAGCCGATGCAACCTCGTATGTCCTCGGCTGCACGCTTGGCAAATGGTGAACAAAGCTGTTTATGCGTCAGGTCATAGAAGAATAATCCCTGATTTGCTCCGACCCACATACCGTTGTTTATGGAGTCGTAGGCCAGTGCTCCGATGAAGTCTATGGGATAGTTATCTTTATTCCGGGCTGTGATTGCTTCTATTCTGTGCTGTGGATTTTCCGGATTGATAAGATTGATGCCGCCGCCCCATGTACCAATCCATAATCTTCCTTGCCCGTCGGCGGTGATGGCGCTGACAGAGTTGTGGGTAAGTGTGCCGCTTTCGTATGTATAATGGATGAACCTGTCGCTTCCTGCCGCCTTTTTATTCAGTCCCCCTTCTACGGTACCTACCCATAGGTTTCCGCTATGATCTTCGTAAATGGCGTTTACCGGATTGTGGGAGATCGTTTGGAGATTCTTGTTATCATGCTGATAGTTCTGTATGGATAGACGCTTGGCGGTCATTTTATTGATGCCGCCACTTTCGGTCCCCACCCAGATATGTTGCCCTTCTACGATGATGCAGTTGATGAAATTGCTGTTCAGCAGCTTACTGCCGGTGTTGGATGCCTGGTCGCTTATGCGTTCAAAGTTGTCCTTTATGGGATTGTATATGTTGATGCCTTTCAGACTGGCAACCAGTAATTGTTTGTCGTTGGTTATGGCGAGACAGGTCAGGAAATTTTGTGAGAGGGAATGCGGATTGTCGGAGGCATGCACATATTGCTTCACTATACCTTCGTTTTTATTATATCGGTACAGGCCTTTGTCGGTAGTGATCCATACTTCATTCTCTTTGGCTATGAAGTCTGTAAAATATAGATCCGGCGCAAAACTCAGGCAGTCGTCGATTAGGGTTTCCTTCAGTTTGCCTTGTGCAGTGATACCCACTTTGTATAGTGCGCCATTGATGCCTATCCATACTTTTCCCTCATTTTCCACATCCTTGAAGATGATATCGTACCGGTAGGGATTGGGAACCTCCAGTGAATGAATACTTTCTATATCTCCATTGGCGTGGAAAGCAATACGGTGTAGGCTATTGCCGCAATACAGCCAAATACATCCGTTGGCATCTTGTGTAACCATGAATGCCGGTTGCTTAATGAGTGTCTCCAGCTTCTTTCGGGGATCATGAGGCAGTACGGACTGCATGGTTGTCAGGTCGATAATATCCGTTCCCCCTTCCGATACAACCCAAAGCCGCTGAAAGTTGTCTTCGTGGACTTTGCGTATGAAGTTGCTCTTGAGTCGGCAATGTGGGGTAGCCGGAGTGAAGTTGACGAATTCATAACCGTCGTATCGGGACAGTCCGCCTCCCGACATGGAAATCCAAAGGAAGCCTTGCCGGTCTTTGTAGATATCATCGACAAAATTATTGGGAAGCCCTTCATTCATGGTTATGTAGATTGTGTTATACCGGTTGGTAAAAGACTCCTGAGCCCACAAAGAAGCGGGACTTGCCAAAGCAATATATAATATAATAATGTGGAAAAACTTATGCATTGTTTTATCATTTGGTATTAGCACAAGCAAAGTTAATGGATTACTTGTGATGACAATAAAAAGTTTGAGGTCTTTTTTGTGAAGTTACCAGATTGTCCACCTTAAAAGGCCATATATCCACCTCTCCAGGTTTGGACGTGGCGTACATTTGCATTGTATTTTTAAATATGCTGATATTATGAGAAAAATGTTATGTGTGGTTGTCACGTCCATGGGAATTCTGTTTGCCGGTTGCAATTCTCCGGTTTTTACTCCCATAGCTTCGCCTAATCCCTGGCAGGATGACTACTCTTTTTTGTCCTCTATGGACAACTATCGCTCGTGGGGAACTTACAATGTACATGATCCGTCTTGCCGTAAATTGGGCGACTATTATTATATGTATTCCACCGATGCCATTTTGGGTGAGAACCGTCAAGAAGCCGAAGAAAAAAATGTTCCGTTGGGATACATACAAGTACGCCGTTCCAAGGACCTTGTCAAATGGGAGTTTGTCGGCTGGGCTTTTCCGGAAATACCGCAGGAAGCTGTGGAGTGGGTACGTTCACATGCCGGAGGTGAGGGAGCAACGAACATCTGGGCTCCTTATATAATTCCTTTCGGTGATAAATACAGACTCTACTATTGTGTATCGGCTTTTGGCCGCAAGACATCGTATATAGGTATGGCAGAGGCTGCATCGCCCGAAGGCCCTTGGACACAACGAGGTTGTGTTGTCAAGACCAATGAGGCTTCGGTAATGAATGCAATTGATCCGAGCGTCATGGCCGATCCTGTCACCGGAAAGTGGTGGATGCATTATGGATCATTCTTTGGAGGGTTGTACTGCGTAGAGTTGGATCCGGAAACCGGACTTCCCGCCGAGGAGGGAGATCAGGGGCATCTCACCGCACGCCGCGCCAATTATCAGAAAGATAATCTGGAAGCTCCTGAGATTATTTACAATCCTGATCTGAAACAGTATTATTTGTTTGTTTCATACGATCCGCTGATGACCACCTATAACGTGCGGGTAGGGCGTTCGGACAAAGCGGAAGGCCCGTTTGTTGATTTCTCCGGCGTGGAACTGAAAGACACTACTAATAATTTTCCTATTCTGACAGCTCCATACCGCTTTCATAATCATCCGGGTTGGGCAGGGACTGCACATTGCAGTGTATTCACCTCGGATGAAGGGCAATACTTTATGGCACATCAGGGACGCCTGTCACCCCATAACCAAATGATGGATCTTCATCTGAGGCAGGTCTTTTTTACGCCCGACGGATGGCCGGTGGTGTCGCCCGAACGTTATACAGGCAGTGTTTCCCGTAAATTCTCGGCAGAAGATATGGCAGGAGAGTGGGAAGTTATACGCATACAGGAACCTGCGTATGAACGCCGTTTGCAGGCAGGCCAGATCCTATGGGGGGAGGGACAGCTCAAAGAAGAGGAGTGGAACGTGTCTCATTTGCTGTCCTTGGAGAAGAACGGACATTTAGGTGAGAATAAGGGTAACTGGGAATTTTTGGAAGCAAAGCAATTATTGTCCCTGACTCTGGAAGGTGAAATTATAAATAATCTGATTATATTTGCCGGACACGATTGGGAAAACGAAAAGGAAACTGTTCTTTTCACAGGACTGGACAGTCGTGGCAGGTCTATATGGGGAAAGCGAATTAAGTAATCATTATACATTTTATACCATGAAAAAATACAAAGGTTTATTGGCGGTGCTGGCTCTTGCGGCAGGTTTGGCACTACAAGCACAAACAAATGAATTGGTGATACAAGCCGGGAAACCGGGAGCGGAAATTCAGCCTACTATGTACGGTTTGTTTTTCGAGGATATCAACTATGCTGCCGACGGCGGTCTGTATGCCGAACTTGTGAAGAACCGTTCATTTGAGTTTCCGCAACATTTTATGGGGTGGAAGACATTCGGTAAGGTGTCCCTGAAAGATGACGGCCCTTTTGAAAGAAACCCGCATTATGTGCGTTTGGCGTATGCCGGACATCCGCATAAACAGACCGGACTGGACAATGAAGGATTTTTCGGTATCGGAATAAAAAAAGGCGCGGAGTATCGTTTCTCTGTATGGGCACGTGTGGCAGAAGGGGAAACACCCGCTAAAATCCGCGTGGAGCTGGCCGATACGAAATCTATGGGCGAACAGCAGGCTTTTGCAACTGCCGATGTAACGGTCGATTCAAGGGAATGGAAAAAATATCAGGTGATACTAAAGCCGGAAGTGACCAATCCGAAAGCTATTCTTCGTATTTTCCTTGCTTCCCGGCAAACGGTGGATTTGGAACATATTTCCCTTTTCCCGGTAGATACCTGGCAAGGACATGAAAACGGGCTTCGTAAAGATTTGGCGCAGGCATTGGCAGATATAAAGCCGGGGGTATTCCGTTTTCCCGGCGGATGTATTGTAGAAGGTACTGATATTGCATCACGCTACGACTGGAAAAAGTCGGTAGGTATGGTGGAGAACCGTCCGCTGAATGAGAATCGTTGGCAATATACTTTCCCGCATCGGTTCTTTCCCGATTATTACCAAAGTTATGGTTTGGGATTTTATGAGTTCTTCCAGCTTTCCGAAGAAATCGGTGCGGAGCCGTTGCCGGTATTGAGTTGCGGTTTGGCTTGTCAGTTCCAAAACCCGAATATGGATGCGCATGTGCCTCTTTGCGACCTGGATAGTTATATTCAGGATGCGCTCGATCTGATAGAATTTGCAAATGGTGCAGTTGATACTCCCTGGGGAAAGGTACGTGCCGATATGGGACATCCCGCACCGTTCAATCTGAAATTTATAGGTATAGGTAACGAGCAGTGGGGAAAGGAATATCCCGAACATCTGGAACCCTTTGTCAAAGCCATTCGCAAGAAATACCCCGACATAAAGATTGTGGGTAGTTCCGGCCCTAATTCGGAAGGTGAGCAGTTCGACTATCTTTGGCCGGAAATGAAAAGACTGAAAGCCGATTTGGTGGACGAACATTTCTATCGTCCCGAAGCATGGTTCCTAAGCCAGGGAGCGCGTTATGACAATTACGACCGTAAAGGCCCGAAAGTCTTTGCCGGAGAATATGCCTGTCATGGCAAAGGAAAGAAGTGGAACCATTTCCATGCTTCATTGCTTGAGGCGGCCTTTATGACCGGACTGGAACGGAATGCGGATGTTGTGCATATGGCTACCTATGCACCGTTATTTGCCCATGTGGAAGGTTGGCAGTGGCGTCCGGACATGATATGGTTTGATAACTTGAATTCAGTGCGTACAGTGAGCTATTATGTACAGCAGCTTTTTGCAACGCATAAGGGAACGAACGTCCTTTCTCTGACTATGAATAAAAAGCCTGTAACGGGTGCCGAGGAACAGAACGGACTATTTGCGAGTGCCGTATGTGACAAAAATAAGAATGAGATCATAGTGAAAGTGGCCAATACCTCAGACAAGAAACAGCCTTTGTCTTTGATTTTTAATGGATTGAAGAAGAAAGAGGTTTTGTCGGGAGCACGTTGCATCAAACTCTCTTCCGCTGACATGGATAAGGACAATACTATTGAGAACCCATTGGCAATCATTCCGCAAGAAACATCTTTGGATGTGGATGGGCATACTTTGAACGTAGATCTGGAGCCTGCCACCTTTGCGGTATATATTTTGAAGTATTGATGTCTTGAGCTTTAAAGGAATATCATGATGAAAAATATATTTATTTTTTGGGTTAGTTCTTTGATGCTGGCAGTTCCGCAAGGGCTGTCGGCACAAAGTGACACTACTTTTGTTGCTGCGGGAAATCCGATAGTAAAGCATAAGTTTATTGCAGATCCGGCAGCGATGGTGCATGATGGAAAGATGTATATTTATGGCGGCCATGATGAGTGTCCTCCACCGGAAGAGCATTATGACCTGAAAGAATGGTGTGTTTTTTCCTCTTCCGACTTGAAAACGTGGACCGAACATGCCGTCCCTCTAAAGGCTAAGGACTTTTCTTGGGCAAAAGGCGAGGCTTGGGCAAGTCAGGTAATAGAACGTGATGGCAAATTCTATTGGTACGTAACGGTGGAGCATAAGACGATTCCCGGTAAGTCCATCGGTGTAGCCGTATCCGATTCACCGACAGGACCGTTTGTCGATGCCCGCGGTTCTGCCCTCATCACCAACGATATGACAACCGACCGTAGCAAAAGTTACTGGGATGATATAGATCCCACCGTTTTTATTGACGATGACGGGCAGGCATATCTCTACTGGGGCAACAGTCAGTGCTATTTCGCCAAACTGAAAAAGAATATGGTGGAATTGGACGGGCCGATTATTCCGGTTGACTTACCCCGTTTCACAGAAGCTCCCTGGATTCATAAAAGAGGCGATTGGTATTACCTTTCCTATGCTTCCGAATTCCCGGAGAAGATATGCTATGCCATGAGCCGTAGTATAACGGGCCCTTGGGAATACAAAGGGATTTTAAATGAATTGGCTGGAAATAGCAATACGAATCATCAAGCTATTATAGAGTTTAAGGATAATTGGTATTTTATCTATCATAACGGCGGCATTAATCCCACAGGAGGAAGTTTTCGCCGTTCGGTCTGCATGGAGCATTTGTATTACAATGAAGACGGAACGATGAAGCGTATACAAATGACGACAGAAGGTCTTTATTAGAAAAGAGTGCTAGGTCAATTAAAGGTAATAAAAAATAGGGTGATATTGTGGAGAACCACTTTATCACCCTATTGCTTTTATCACGTTTTTATTTATTCCAGTCTTCGTGCACCGTCGCTGATTACGACATCGTAAATTTTCGGACTTCTGTTGAATTTCTTCTTGAATTCCTCTTTGGCTTTTTCAATGAATGTGCTGTATAATTCCTCTTTTACGAGGTTGATTGTACAACCGCCGAATCCGCCGCCCATTACGCGGGAGCCGGTTACACCGCAGTCAAAGGCAAGGTCGTTCAGGAAGTCGAGCTCTTCGCAGCTCACTTCATATAACTTGCTCATGCCATGATGTGTTTCGTACATTTTCTGGCCAACTGTTTCGTAATCGCCTTTTTCCAGAGCATCGCAAACATCGAGTACACGCTGAATCTCCTCAATCACGTATTCTGCACGCATAAAGTCTTCCGCACTGATATCGGCTTTAGCTTCTTCAAGCATTTCCATATTACAGTCGCGCAGGAATTCTACATGTGGGTGTTTCTTCTGGATGGCGGCAACAGCAGCTTCGCAGCTTTGGCGGCGTTTGTTGTATGCAGAAGAAGCAAGTTCGTGTTTTACTACGGAATCCACCAATACCAGACGGTAACCTTTCGGTTCGAACGGGAAATACTGGTATTCCAATGAACGGCAATCCAAACGGATGAGACTGCCTTTTTTACCGAATACGGAAGCAAACTGATCCATAATGCCACAGTTCACACCGCAATAGTTGTGTTCTGTAGCCTGACCCACTTTGGCCAATTCAAACTTGTCGATTTTATTGTCACCGAACAGGTCGTTCAATGCGTAAGCGTAAGTGCTTTCCAATGCAGCAGAAGAGGACATACCTGCACCCAGAGGCACATCGCCAGCAAAAGCCGTATTGAATCCTTTCACTTCTACACCACGTTTAATCATTTCGCGGCATACACCGAATATGTATCTTGCCCAACTGGCGCGGGGAGCGTCTTCTTCATTCAGACCGAATTCTACATAATCTTTCAAATCAATGGAATAAGCTTTGACAGTGTTTGTTCCATTCGGCTTTACTTCTGCAATCATGCCTTTGTCGATTGCTCCGGGGAATACAAAACCACCGTTGTAGTCAGTATGTTCGCCGATTAGGTTGATTCGTCCCGGAGAAGCATAAACAGCTCCTGTTGTTCCGTCAAAATGCTTGATGAAACGGCTTCTTACGTATTCTATATCCATGATATTATTTTTTAAGGTGAATAAATCTATTACCTATATTGTTAGTTCTGTCTGTCAATCGACTTTAATGTCTTTGTTTACGTTTTTGCAACCAATCAGTCCATAGAACAACAGATATGCAAGAGCTGCAATGATCACCCAGTAGCTTGCCATGAAACCTGCCATGTCTGCAACGACTCCCTGAATAACGGGAAGAATACCACCGCCACATACCAAGACCATGAACAGTCCGGAAGCGGCTGCCAGATATTTACCCAAACCTTCCACTGCCAGGTTGAAGATGCCACCCCACATGATAGAAGTACACAGACCGACTAATACCAGATACATGGCATTGATGGGTACCTCTGCAAGTCCGAAGGATAAGCCGCCGGTGGCACTCTGCTGAAGCACAGGCAGGTTTACGAAAGAATCAGTAGGTGAGAAAATGGCGAGGAACACCAGCAACAGGCCCAAAGCAGAAGTGAATGTAAGCATTGCCTTACTGGATACTTTAGCACCTAATGAAGCACCTGCCAGACGGCCTATCAACATGAGGAACCAATAAGTACCTACTACAAATCCGGAGATGGTGGATGCAATACCGGCACCGCCTTTTTCCACCGGGTCGGTCAGGAACAGGTTTAGTGTACCCGGTACGCCAACCTCAATACCTACGTATACAAAGATTGCAATAGCTCCCAGGATGAAATGACGGAATTTTAAAGCGCCGGACATCAGCTTGCCGATCGGTTCCGTTGTTGTAGCGGCATTGGGTTCCGGTATAGGAACGAACAACAGTACGAGGAATGCAAGTGCGAATACTGCCATCGCTGTGTACATCACAGGGAATATCTGAGAGATGGTAGCCTTTTCAATAGAACCGGCAATGAGGATACCTACGAACATCGGAGTGATAGTTGCCATTACGGAGTTGAAAGAACCGCCGATCTGGATTAACTGGTTACCTTTGTTTCCTTCACCGCCCAGCTTGTTCAGCATCGGGTTTACAACCGTATTCAGCAAGCACATAGAGAAACCTGCGATGAATGCACCGATCAGATATACGGCAAATGCCATTTCAGGGCTGGAATGTCCGGACAAGAATTGAACGCCCACGCCTATAAAACCGATAGCTACCGCGATAAGCGCTGTTTTTTTATATCCTACTTTCTGCAATAGAATACCACTTGGTATTCCCATTACTGCGTAAGCAATGAAATTACCGAAATTGCCCAACATCCCTAAGGCATTGGATACGGAAAATTGATTTTTGAGTACAATTCCCATAGGAGCAGCCAGGTTGGTAACAAATGAGATCATACCAAAAAGGAAAATCATCGTTATGATTGCGATGAGTTTACCATTCTGTTTTTGTTGTGTCATGGTTAATAAAAATTTATAAATTTATAATTAGGTTAGTTAGTTTCTCGATTTTGACTATTTTTCTACACCAAACTTATAGATGGTGATTTGTTGGTATTCATCTCCGGGAAGCAATACTGCTGACGGGAAATGAGCTTTGTTGGGGGTATCAGGGAAACATTGCGCTTCAAAGCATACGGCACTTCTTGCCGGGAAAGTAGCCCCATGAGCACCGGTGAATCCATTCAACCAGTTTCCTGTATAAAGCTGTACGCCATTTTCAGTAGTATATACTTCCATGGTACGTCCGCTGACAGGGTCGGTACAGGTAGCCGCGAGGCTTAACTCGCCACTTTCCGTTTTATTCAGTACATAGCAATGGTCGTATCCGGATCCGTTTATTAATTGTTGGAATTTGTCATTGATGCGTTCACCGATCGTGTGGGGAGTACGGAAGTCCATCGGGGTTCCTTCTACTTTTAGGATCTCTCCGGTGGGAATGGACACCTCATCAATAGGAGTATAGAAATCGGCATTAATGGTAATGATATTGTTCAAAACGCTGGGGGTGGGATTGGAAATACCTGCCAGGTTGAAGAAACCATGATTGGTTAGGTTGACCACTGTCGCTTTATCGGTGGTGGCTCTGTACTCTATCACTAAGGCATTTGTTTCGTCCTCCAGACGGTAGGTCATCTCTACTTCCAGATTGCCGGGGAAGCCCTCTTCGCCGTCGGCAGATGTGTAGTTGAAAATGACGGTCGACTCATTGGGCTGAACCGCATTCCATATACGGGTGTGAAAGCCGGTCGGCCCGCCATGCAGTGAATTGGGACCGTTGTTGATGGCCAGTTGATGTTCTTCGCCGTATAAAGTAAATTTTCCATTGGCAATCCGGTTTCCGTAACGGCCTATTGTTGTGCTTAGAAATGGTTCCGGGCTGTTAATCACATGCTCTATGCTGTCGTGTCCTAAAACAACGTTGGCATATTTCCCGTTTTTATCGGGAACCATAATTGAAAGGAGTGCACACCCGTAATTGGTGACTGCCACTTCCATGCCCTGAGCATTTTTGAGGATGTATAAATCTGTCTGTTGATTGTTAATATTCTTCTGAAAAGCTTTTTTGTCCAGACCGGACAAATTGCTTTCTGTTGGAGTAGTGTCTATCATATTTCAATGGTATTATTTAATTTTCTTGCAAATAAAAAGAAATTCTTTTGTTCTCCCAAGCAAAAGGGAAGAAATGTGGAGAACATTTTATGAAAGTTTAGCGTTTAACAATTGGAATACAAATTGATATTTTTTGTATGTTTGTCGCGTTAATCTGAAAAGTATTATAACAGTATTGAATTGTACTAACTTAAAAACAACGAATGTATCCTTTAAAATTTGAGCCCATCCTAAAACAAACACTTTGGGGGGGCGACAAGATTATCCCATTCAAACATTTGAATGAAACCCTGCCGAACGTAGGCGAGAGCTGGGAGGTTTCAGCAGTAGAAGGCAGCGAGTCTGTAGTAGCCAATGGTGCGGACAAAGGGTATACTTTGCCCGAAATGGTTCGTAAATACAAGGATGAGCTGGTCGGTGAAGCAAATTACGCTCGGTTTGGAAGCAAATTTCCATTGCTGATAAAGTTTATCGATGCCAAGTTGGATTTATCCATTCAGGTGCATCCGGATGATGAACTTGCCAAAAAACGTCATAACAGCTTCGGTAAAAACGAAATGTGGTATGTTATTGCTGCGGATAAAGGTGCGAAATTAATCTCCGGCTTTTCCGAGCAGATAACTCCGAAAGAATATAAAGACAGAGTGCATAACGGAACATTTGCCGAAGTGCTCCAGACCTGTGCCATAGAGCCGGGAGATGTGTTTTATGTGCCTGCCGGTCGTGTGCATGGTATCGGCGCCGGAGCATTCGTTGCCGAAATTCAACAGACATCCGATATAACATATCGTATTTTCGACTATAATCGCAAGGATAAAGACGGCAAATCCCGCGAATTGCACACAAGTCAGGCTATGGATGCCATTAACTTTACCGATGTGCAGGATGATTTCCGTACGGAATATGACCGTATACAAAATGAACCGGTCGAAATGGTGGCGAGTCCTTATTTCACTACATCCGTATATGACATGACGGAGGAAATCACCTGTGACTATTCGGAACTGGATTCTTTCGTAATCTTTATTTGTGTGGAAGGCGCTTGTCGTCTGACGGATGATAACCGGAACGAAATAACGATGTGTGCCGGTGAAACAGTGCTGTTGCCCGCCTCTACTCAGGAGGTAACGATTGTGCCGGAAGGAGAAAGGGTGAAGCTGCTTGAGACTTATGTATGATAAGTTAATACCATCGCTGTAATTAAGTTAACTAAACTGGATGTAATTAGTTAACATCTTTATATTGATGAAGTTAACATCGTGTAATCAATGATGTTAACTTCATTTTTTGTCTTTGCTACTTCTTTTACTTTGGTGTCAACAGCCTGATTTTTTCTTCTCTTTCACCAGTGCCGCAATCAGGTATTTCCCTTTGGCGACAATCTCGCCCCAGCGTGTGCTGTGTATCACCTGCCATACGTATCCTCTCAGCTTTCCGTAATCAGACAGCCGCAGAATTGCATTGACTTCTTCGGGATTGACAATTTTCATCTGTTGCAAGGTGAACATCAATCCGTCGTAGTTGTGTGTCTGCCTGTTGTGTGCATATCCCGGCGGTGTCAGAAATAAGCTCCCGACAGGACTTTCTTCCTCCTTAACTGCTATACTCTGCTCTACTTTACTTTGTTTTGAATTGTCTGCATTTTCGGGTGAAATGTTTGCAGACTGCATGTAATTCTTTTGATTTTGTATGCAACCGTCTTCTTTTTCCGGTTTATGATCAGCCTCTGCTTTGGTGTCATTCCCTTTCTCTATCAGCAGATAGGGTAGTGGCGTCAATTCTCTTTTTCTCCGCTTGGTGGCGTCCAGCCAAATTTTCTGAATTTCTGCAGAAGTCAGTACATGTCGCTCCTCGTAGCATCTTTTGTCGAAGAAATCTTTCTCCACCAGAATGTTGATGATGCCTTCCATACAACTTTTCTCAATTCCCGTTTTGTGTGAGAAGAGCGTGCATTGCTCTTCTCCCCACAACAGGTAATATCCCTTTTCCTTGTACATCTTGCATAGTAGTTTCATCACTGCCGCTTCTTCCACCAATCCGAATTTGGCTTCTATCAATTCTATCGGTGCGTCTTCAAAGAAATTCACATTCAATGGGAAATACATGATTCCCCCATACGTCATAGCCATAATCTTTTCTTTAATAATTAATTTTTTCAGCATATCGGTCTCCACTCCAGAAAATTCTCCAGTTGGAAATTTCTCCATGCCTGTTGTTCCACGTCCCAAAAGATGATGGTGCCTGTCACTCGGGTGATTTCGTAGTTTCTGTGGAATTCGTTTTCGTAATGTATCAGTGTTGCTTTCACCAGTTTGAATGTTCCGTCTTGTTTGTAGAATGCGATGAGAGCGTGCCCATATTGCATGTGGTCAATTAGGCTCTCAATTCTTTCTGCCATCCATTCTGCACATGTTTGGGTATAACCTTTTTCAAGCATGATACGTATTTTCCATAGTTTTCTCAGTGCTTCGTGAAGTGAAGCGTTCTTTGCCGACTTTTTCATTGTTTGTCTTTTAAATTAATATTGTTTCTTGTTTAGCAGGTGTTGGAGTCATAATAAAAAGAAAGATGCCGTTCTTTTTGAAGAAGCGGCATCTTTTTTTGATATATGGCTTGATCTTTGCTAAAGTGCCGGCAAAGATATAAGCTTCATGCACAAGTTGTATGTCGTTAATTATTTACTGTTTTTTGTTATTATTTTTTCTTTTTGTTATTGGTTATTTTTCTTAGAAATTCTTTGAGAATCTCAGTGAAATCATCCTTTATGGTATTGAATGATAGAGGTTTACCGCTCTTTGTGACAAATATCTTCCGTTCGGCTATGAAACGCTCCAATGTGGCTAATCCTGCCTTTGGGTCGACCCCCATGTCTCCTTCCATGAACATCTCCAAAAGGAGCATTTCCAATACATCCCTTTTCAGGTAAACTCCTTGAATATCTTCTCCTTTCTTTACTCCTCTCTTTTTCTTAACGATTTGTGTTAAAGCAACTTTGCTGTTGTTGTTATTCCCTTTTGCAGTTTTTTTTATTCTGCGCTTTTATTCTTTTATCGTACATAATAATTCTTGTTTTAATGCAAATAATTAACGACGGAAAAATGTCATGAATGGCGAAGTTAGCTTTTCATGGGGAAGTGGGCAAGTCCTAAATGGAATTAAATAGTGGAAAATATATGTAATTGTTGGCAATTATTTGTTTATCAGAAAAATATGTGGATGTAAAAAAGTGTTTTTTAAACGTTCGTTTAATGGACGTCAATATTTTAGAAAAGTAAAAGGGAAAAAACACTTAGAAATTTGCAAAAAATAAAGATGAATAAAGTTTGGCTCAATAAGCTAATAGACAATACTTTATGCCTATACTCAATAATTTATGAAAATATTTTTATTGAACATTTTGTTCGTTTCAAAAATACAGGTTATCTTTGTGTCCATTAAACGAACGTCTAAAAAACATTCTTTGTTTTTAATGTCTTCGTTTTCAGCTTTTTATGAGCGAATAACTAACATAACTGTTTTTCTACTTCTTTTTTCCGCGATGGTAGGAAGTTCTAAAACAAGATGGATGCTAACTAAACTGTTGAAAATAACTGCATTACATAAATTGATCGGAAGTGCTTCAGTACTCCGGTGTCCCTAAAGAACGCCCTTTTCATTAGGATTTAATCATTTTATACTCTACAATTATTATTATAATGTCTCGTTCCTCAGTAAAGACATCTTCTGCTGTACAGTGCAATTCTGGTAGTCAACCGTCGACTGTTAATCCTCAATCGGATATGAATTGGTTTGCAATTCGGGTTTCTTACAGTCGTGAGTTGGCTTTGAAAGCGATTTTGGATGCTGAGAAAATTGAGAATTTCATTCCGATGCGTTATGAATATGTCATAAAGTCTGGTAAGCGTGTTCGTAGATTACTTCCGGCTATTCATAACCTTGTTTTTGTTCACTCTACTCGTAAACGTATAGATGCTTTGAAAGATGAATTGGAATCTTCTATGCCTATACGTTTTATCATGAATCGTGAGTTTTGCCGACCTGTAGTCATCCCCGATGCGCAGATGCGTAGTTTTATTCTTGTGGCAGGTAGCCACGAGGAAGCTATTCTTTATGTGGAGCCTGCCGAATTACATTTGGCAAAAGGGCAAAAAGTACGTATTACGGGTGGTGTATTCGAGGGGGTAATAGGTGAATTTGTCCGTATTCGCCACGATCGTCGTGTAGTGGTCAATATTGAAGGTGTCATGGCTGTTGCTACTACTTTTATTTCGCCATCACTCGTTGAACCTGTTGAATAATTTTCTATTTGTAATTCATAATTTATCAATCATAAACCATACTTAGTCAATGGATTCATTATTTTCCTTAGCCCATAATCTTCTTGTTTATGGGTTGGACGGAAGTCCCATCTACGTTGACCAGTTCACACGTTTGAATCGTGATGTTTACGAGCAGGCTCTTGATCTTTACGGTACTCGAGGCAAGACTGTAGAAGCGGAAGCCGAACTCTGTCTTGGTCTTTTAGTGGCTTTTGCCGCTACAATTTACGATAACGGTCATAAGCAAGAATACATTCAGAATGTATTGGACCGTAGTTGGGAAGTTCTTCCTAAACTACCGGCATCATTGCTCAAAGTTCGACTTTTGACTTATTGTTATAGCGAAGTTTATGATAAGGAATTAGCTCAAGAAGCATATGCTATTATCAATACGTGGGATCAGTCACAGTTGACGTTGGAGCAGGTGGAGATTATTGAGGATCTGAAGAATTTTGAAGAAAATCAATATCCTTGGGAAGTGGTAGAATAATTATACTTGTTGATTTAATTTATTCGAATAACTAAACTAAGACTATTATAATTTTATGGAACCAATTGAGAAGGATGATCATTTCATTCCCGACGGAATGAATGCC
>ERZ1027094.17-NODE-17-length-146584-cov-16.516887_pt1 | contig 146584 bp, 117 predicted proteins | sample MGYA00519410_ERZ1027094 | MGnify/ENA primary metagenome ERZ1027094 (study PRJEB26926, sample SAMN06164647) | human gut metagenome | biome: ENVO:00009003; feature: ENVO:2100002; material: ENVO:00002003 | host: Homo sapiens | place: USA | collected 2012 ...
CGTAAAGCTTCCGTAGTTTTTAATGCTAAACGATAGTTATCGAACTTTTCCACAGCTTTTGCAAAATCGTCGAGAAAAAGTTCTGTATCTTTTTCATTCGTACCACTTTACCCCATTATTAGAATTGAAAATTAGTAGCCCTTTGATATAAATAAGTAAACGATGAATCCACCCCACAAAACAACTTCAGCAATTATCAAACACTTCAAGTGTTGCTGCAATTTTTCGGGGTCAATTTCGCCTTTTTTCAGAAAATCATAAATTGAATTTCGCAATTTATCTATGTCTTCCTGCTTGATTTCCAGTTTCAAATAAAAATTTTTCCCGAAAAGGAGCTGGTGCATCCCATAATATATTGAAAGCAATATTAAAAATGAAGTAATACTTACAAGCGCTGGCTGGGTCCAGCTTATTGTCATACCTTCTACCGATGTAAGATTTCTATAAAAAACAATATCACTTAAACCAGCTACAAACAACAGAAAATTCCAAACCAAAAATGTATATAAAGTTTTCTTCATTTTCTATACCTTCTTTCACTACTGCCCACATTGCTGGAAATATCAAACGCCTACTTTATTTTTATGCCCTCATTTTTTACAAATCATCAAACCTTCCCGCCTTGCTTTTTTGTTTAGATAACGAAATTTAAGCCTGATTTATTTCGTTTGTCCACAAAATTTTTCAAAATCGTATAGATGCACATAAACTTCCTGAAAATTTGTAGCACAATCGCAATCTTCTTTTAAATAAACACGCTATAAGGATAAACTTTTTGTTTTACCTCGATTGAAAGCCATCTTTAGCTTTCTGGTTTGAGAACTGTACTTCGGGCCGGATTCTTTGGGTCTACTAGAATTTTTATTGGTGCCCCTTTCGGAATACATGGATTGAACCAAAACCACTGCGACTTTCCATTATAGGTTTCACCTTTAACTTTATACTGATAATGTACCACATATGGATAGATTACATCTTCATCGGCAAGGTGGTAGGTACTCATATGAAATTTTATATGTACTCGTTTTGTTGCTGTAACCTTTCCGATGATTCTTGTTCCATTTTTCAAAAGTTCTGCCTTTTTATAGTCGGAAATAATCGCCAATCCGATAATTATACCTGCTACAATCCATGCTAATATCGCAGCCACCCAAATACCAGACTTACACGCTCCAACCGATATAATTGCCGCCACGAACATTCCGACATATGCCAGTGTATGAATAAGATCTTTTGAAAAAAACATTTTATCTCGTGTAATTTTCATAAAACGGCATCCTCCTCAAATCCTACAGTCGGTAATCAGCAGCTTCGTGAAATCAACGTTCCTTAGATACTTAGATTTAATCCTATTTTGTTTCATCCGTCTACAAAATTCCTCAAAATCGTATAGCTGCACATAAATTTCCAGAAAACTTGTAGCACAATCACGATTTTTCTTTTCACTCAGATATACCACCACGGCAGTTCCAGCCACAGGTTATCCATGGCCTGTTCCTCGGTCTTTTTGGCGCGGCCTTTTGTCAGGTGGAAGTATATCGCCGTACCGATCAAAGGATGTTCCTCACCATCGGTGAAGCCATAGCGGTACAGCAGGTAAGTCTGCTCCCGTTGGGTCAGCCGTTTCAGGCCATCGTACAGTTCCCGGCGCGATTCCTGCTCTTCCATAATACTCTGCGGCTGCATGGCGTAGGGGTCGGCTATGGCTTCGATGCGCCGCAGTTGTTCCTCTCCCGGCAGAACATCATCCAGCGAAACACGCTGGTAGCAGAATACCGTCCTTGTCCTCCGTCACCATCCGCTGTTCAAAAGTGGCAAAGGCATCCCGTACCATGTCCATCATGGCGTTATGAATGGCAGGAGCCGCATAGGTCAGGAACTTCATGCCGCGCGCTGCATCGAACTTCGGCACGGCCTTCCACAAACCCAGATTGCCCGCCTGTTTCAAATCGTCCGTGTCAAGGTTCAAGCCAGCCTGTGCCAGATTCATACTGCGAAAAAGGTCATTTGCCACCTTGCCAATAAAGGACTTGTTGTTGTCAATCAGGCTGTCCAGCGCAGTTGCATCGCCTTTCTGTGCCAGCGCACAAAGCCGTTCATTCGTCTGCTTCATGGGCGTTTTCCTGCTCTGCGGCAGACTGCAAGATTCCCAGCAGACCGTTCCGCAGCTGTTCCAGTGCTTCCGGCGTAGCTCCTTTCATGCCCGAAACGCTGTCCAGCATTGCATCCGTCAACTGCTCTGCCGTGATCATTGGGTGCTGCACATCCTGCCCCTTGGTCAGTTCATTGAACATCTTCTCGGCCACTTTCTTGCTCATGGCTTCCTGTTCGGCGTAATGGCTCCCGATACCCTTTTTGATTTCCTTGACCGCCGCCATGAAGTACATTTCAATGTCATCAAGATCCCCTTGATACACCGGCTTTCTTCGGAGACTGATGTCCTTTGCGGCTTTGGCTGCCTCCGGGGTCTTGACCCTTGTGCGCAGCAGGGTGCTCAATGTCGTGAGCATGGCGTTCTGTGCCGCGATACCGGATGCAAAGGTATCATCAAAATACTGCGTTATGCGGTAAGTAAGCTCTGCAAAGCGGGCGTTTTCCAACAGCAGGTTGACCACCTCTGTATTGACACGCCCTGTGTAGAGGTTCTTTGCAGCTTCTACGGACAAGCCCAGTTCGGCAATGTCGTAGTTCTTGCGGTCGGGGATGTTGGTTTCTCCCAGCAGAAAATCCGTAGACACGTTGAACAGCCTTGCAATCTTCAGCACCTGCTCATGGGTCAGGGTTCCTTTTGCGCCACTGATAAAACGGTTGATGGTGCTCTTGGAGCAGCCGATCTCCTTGGCGAGTTCTGGTTGGCTGATGTTGTGCTCTTTCATCAAGTCCGCAAGACGGACGTTGGACGGTGCGGGCAGATATTCCTGTGCCATGTGGTCGGCCCTCCTTTTTGAGCTTTTTCCTCATTATAATACGCTCTGCCGTTTTGTTCAATATACGGTTACCTCTCCGCCCTTGCTGTTGCAGTCCTGCAACCAGTGAGGGCATTTTTCTTTTTCCGTTGCAGTTCTGCCGCTTTTGCGCCTTTCCTGCAAAATTTTCCGTATATTCAGGCAGGAAGCAAAAAACACCAGAGTTCCCACGCTAGGGACTCTGGTGCAACGCACGAAACAAAGGAGGAATGCCCTTGAGCCTGTATCAAACTGTCAAGTCCGCCATCACCGTTCGGCAGGTGGGAGAGATGTACGGCATGGAGCCCGACCGCCATGGCATGGTGTGCTGTCCGTTCCACTCCGACAACCACCCCAGTATGATGCTGAACGACACCTATTATTATTGCTTTGGCTGTGGAGCCAACGGCGATGCCATCGACCTCACCGCCAAACTGTTCGACCTGAACCCACGGCAAGCCGCCGAGAAGCTGATGCACGACTTCGGGCTTGACCCGGACAAGCCGCCCGCTAATGCCATCGCCCTGCTGCCGCCCAAGCGTGGCCTGACGGACGAGCAGTGGGCAGACATCACCTACTGCCTGCGGGTGCTGACCGATTATCTCGACCTGCTGCACGACTGGCGAGAGCGTTACAAGCCCGCCAGCCCGGAGGAGCCGCATGACCCACGGTTTGAAGAAGCCCTCCACACGACCGAGACCATCGAGCACCTGACGGACTGCGTTGCATTTGGGACGCCCCAGCAGAAGGCCGCTGCCGCCGCACAGCTGCTGTCCGGGTCGTACCTGCTGATGCTGGAGGAGCGCACCGACCGCCTTGCTCTGGCAAAGTGCGCCTAATAATTTATTCACCCAAAGTGGTGGGTCTCACCGTGAGACCCACCACTTCACTTTTCTAAAGGAGAGCCGCCCTATGAAGAAAAACATTTCCCGCAACCCTTTATGGCCGGACTGGTACAACGGTAAGAAGATCGATGAAGTCCAGTTTGGCCGCGCCTTTCTGGAACAGTGGCCGCTGAAATGCGTCAACGGTACGCTGTACACGCTGGACGGTCCGGTGGAGGACGAGAGCGAGATCAAGCAGCGCATCTTGGAGAACATCGAGGAATATGTCACCTCTGGCCTGTCCAAAAAGGTCACCAACATTCTGGAGACCATCAAGCTGCTGGCCTTTTCCGACCCGTTCCCTATTGAGCAGGACTGCATCCACCTCCAGAACGGCGTGTACCATCTGCCGGATGGCTCTTTTCAGGAGAGCCGCCTGTTCTGCCAGAACCGCCTGCCTGTGAAGTACGACCCCAAAGCACCCAGCCCGGAACGCTGGCTGACCTTCCTGCACGAACTGCTGGACGATGCCGACATCCCCACCTTGCAGGAATATCTGGGCTACTGCCTCATTCCCAGCACCAAAGGACAGAAGATGATGCTCATTGTCGGCAAGGGCGGCGAGGGCAAGTCCCGCATCGGGCTGGTGCTGAAGCGGCTCATGGGGGATGCCGCCAGCAACGGCAGCGTCCAGAAGGTTGAGAACAACCGTTTTGCCCGTGCCGATCTGGAACGCCGCCTGCTGATGATCGACGATGACATGGACATGCACAATGCTGGGTATACCGATGTGGAGCGCGGCGAGCGCGGCAGTACCGAAGAACACCTGACCGTCACACAGTTCAAAGTTCAACGGGAGCAGGAACGGCTGGACAGCCTGACCGCCCAGATTGACCAGAAAGAGCAGCACCTCACCCAAACCAACAAAACCCTCTCCAAGACCGAAAAGGAACTTGCTGCTGTGCAGAAAAAGGCCACGCTCACAAAAGAAGCCCTCATTCATGTGCGCGATCTGGATTATATTGGAAAGCGCACCTTCCTCGGCAACTACTCGCTGACTGAGGAAGAATTTTCCAAACTGAAAAAGCAAGCCGACCACGGCTATATGATGGACGTGGAGAACCGCCGCTTGAAAGAAGAACTTTCCACCGCCAAGAAGGAAGCCATTCATTGGAGCAACAAGTACCACGACCTGTGGTACGATGTAAAGCCCTATCTGGATGCTCTCTACCGTGCTCCTGAACTGGTGCGCGGTTTTCTGGAAAAGATTCTTGCCCCCAAGCAGGAGCGCACCATGAATGTACAGCAGAAAAACCGCAAGCGTGGGCAGGATATGGAACTTTGAGTTTCGGAGGATACTATTTGAACAAAAAGAAGAAGTCAAACAAATCCGGCTACCCGGATGAAGCAATCAAGACCCTTGCACGTTGCTTTTATCCCTCCATGGTTGAGTTTTTCAACAGTGAGGAAGGCCAGCGTGAATATGAGGAATGGCTGAAAGAGCAGGAAGCTCTACAAGCCTTGCCTGTTGCAGCATAAAAACAGCAGGACGCTCCCGGTAAAGGGAACGCCCTGCCTTACATAGATGTATCTCGCCGAGGTGTGTCCAGTTGGGCGCACCTCTTATTTTTTTGCCCTCAATCTTCTAGCCCATGGCTCCCAGCCATATTCTTCAAATATTCCTCCGGATCGCCATTCAGAATCAAATCGGCATACGCCAGTGGGTCATTGTAGATGAGGTAGTCCAGTTCTGTCTGTTGCGTCATGGTCACATTCAGTGCATCCTCGACCCCGGTGCAGTCAATGGAGATCATTCTCCCATCCCGGAGCAGCAGTTCCACGCAGCCAGTGTCCATATTAAACTTGCAGGCTCTTTCATCGTACTTCATAATCGCATCCTCCAATTCTCGTTATCGGCTTACGGTCTATGACAAGGTATCGGGGTTTTGCGCCGTCCACGGGAGCCTTCATTGCTGTACCCAAAGAAAACGAAAAATCCGAACCCTTCTCCAATCGGAAATAGGTTCGGATTTTTCTTGTTTGGTGGGCGCGGGTGGATTCGAACCACCGAAGCTGAAAGCAGCAGATTTACAGTCTGTCCCCATTGGCCACTCGGGAACACGCCCATATTCGTTTTTGTGAGTCCGTTCGCCGGACGACTTGCTTATTTTAGCATGGGAAATGGATTTTGTCAACTGTTTTTTACTTTTTTCTTCAAAGCTTTTTTGCACCCATTGAAGGCGGGGTGCGGCAATGCGGCTGGCTTTGTGCGAAAACGGCGGACATCCGTCTTTTTTGCTGCAAAAATATTTGCCGGATAAGCGGCAGATCCTGCGGCTTTGGATTGCATTCTGCGCAATTCTATGTTATAATTTCGGACGAACTGAACAGAAAACAGCAGGTGCCTTCTGCCGCGTTGCGCGGTGGGAAGGGTAAAAGGGAAGCGGGTGCAGATCCCGCACGATCTCGTCACTGTGATAAGGGAGTCCGCGTCAGGGTGCTGTGCGCACCGGCCACTGGAGCATTGCTCCGGGAAGGGGATGCCGGGCGGCGATCTTTCAGTCAGGAAACCTGCCTGCTGTTGGTACGGGGGCCTGAGCCCCAGATCACGAGGAATTGGTTGTACCAAAAAGCCCTGAAAAAATCAGAGGTCTTTTTGTCATGCCATCCGCAGGACAAAAGGGCCTCTTTTTTACCTCACTTTCCTGTACCCTTTGTTCGGTTCGGCCGCAATTTATCCACAGGAAAGGACAAGACAATGAGAAAGATCGAAACCAAGAAGCTGGCTGCAGCCGTTACGGCTCTGGCCCTGTGCGCCGGCGTGCTCACCGGCTGCGGCGGTGCTGCTTCCGGCACTGCATCCAGCACCGCTGCGTCTGCCGCTTCCAGCGAAGCGAGCAGCGAGGAGGCTGACGAAATGGCAGCAAAGAATGTGGCAGACCTGATCGATGCCATCTATGTGCAGGAGCGCAATGATGACACCGACGCTCAGTGCGAGGCCGCAAAGACTGCATGGGATGCTTTGACCGACGCCCAGAAGGAACTGGTGGAAGGCGAGAACGCCGATCCCGACTACTTTGGCCGTGACACCGGCGATGCCTCCAAGGACGATGCCCGCAATCAGGACGACATCGGCGACAACGAGCTGCTGGTGGTCTCCTTTGGTACCTCCTTCAACGACAGCCGCGTGAAGGACATCAAGGGCATCGAGGATGCTCTGCAGGCCGCATACCCGGACTGGAGCGTGCGCCGCGCCTTCACCGCACAGATTATCATTAACCATGTGCAGGCCCGTGACGGCGAAAAAATCGATAATATGCAGCAGGCCATGGACCGCGCTGTGGCAAACGGCGTGAAGAACCTTGTCGTCCAGCCTACCCACCTGATGCACGGTGCTGAGTACGACGAAATGATGGAAATGATCGACACCTACCGCGACAAGTTTGAATCTGTCGCTGTGGCTGAGCCCCTGCTGGGCGAGGTCGGCTCCGATGCTACCATCATCAATCAGGATAAGGAAGACGTTGCCAAGGCTGTCACCGCTGCTGCCGTGAAGGAAGCCGGCTACGACAGTCTGGATGCCGCTGCGGCGGACAAGGTCGCCTTTGTCTTTATGGGCCACGGCACCTCTCACACCGCAAAGGTGAGCTACAGCCAGATGCAGACCACCATGCAGACTCTGGGCTATGACAATGTGTTCATTGGCACCGTTGAGGGCGAGCCGGAGGAGACTGCCTGCGAGAACGTCATCGAGGCCGTCAAGGCTGCAGGCTACACCAAGGTGATCCTGTGCCCGCTGATGGTGGTTGCCGGCGATCACGCCAACAACGACATGGCCGGTTCGGATGATGATTCCTGGCTGAGCATGTTCAACGCTTCCGATGCATTTGAGTCGGTTGACTGCCAGATCGCTGGTCTGGGTGAGATCGAGGATGTCCAGAAGCTGTATGTCGCCCACACCAAGGCGGCGATCGATTCTCTGAACGGTTGATTAAACGAACCCTCTCCGTTTCGCGGCCGCTTTGCGGCATCCGGTGGAGAGGGTTCATTTTTTATCCGAACAATGGTATAATAAAAGCTGATTTTTTATAATGTAGAGGTATTTCCTATGAAACGCGTTTTTTCCTGTGTTGTCGCTGCTTCTCTGGCACTGAGTCTGCTGGCGGGCTGCGGCGCTTCTTCCACGGCATCTTCTGCGGCGTCCGGCGCTGCCAGCTCGGAGGCTGCTTCTTCCGTGGCTTCTTCTGCCGCTGAGACCGCCGCTCTTCCGGACGGTGTGTATACCGCCGACTTTGACACCGACAGCTCCATGTTCCATGCCAACGAAGCCTGCAACGGCAAGGGCACCCTGACCGTGGAGAATGGCCAGATGACCTTCCACGTCAGTCTGGCGTCCACCCACATCGTCAACCTGTATCTGGGCAAGGCTGCGGACGCCGCAGCCAACGCGTCCGATTGGCTGCAGCCCACCACCGACACCGTCACCTACTCCGACGGCACCTCGGAGGAGGTGTACGGCTTCGATATTCCGGTCTCTGCCGTGGATGCCGACTTTGATCTGGCCATTCTGGGCACCAAGGGCAAGTGGTACGATCATGTCGTCAGCGTGCGCAACGCGGTCCAACAGGCTGGCACCGCAGCTCCCGCCGACGGCACCTACACCTGTGAGGTGACGCTGGAAGGCGGCTCTGGCCGTGCCACCGTGGAGAGCCCCGCCGCCCTGACCGTGGCAGACGGCAAAATGACCGCTACCATCGTGTGGAGCAGCCCCAACTACGACTATATGCTCGTGGACGGCGAGAAGTATCTGTCCACCAACACCGATGGCAATTCCACCTTTGAGATCCCCGTTGCCGCGCTGGACACGGCACTGGACGTCACCGCCGACACCGTGGCCATGAGCACCCCCCACGAGATCGAGTACACGCTGACCTTTGATTCCGCAAGTCTGAAGTGACTCCTCCAGTCACCTTCTTTGGCAAAAAGATAAACTTTACCGTACTGCCAAAGCCTCCCTCTATGAGGGAGGTGGCGCGGCGCTAGCCGTGACGGAAGGAGTTACCTATGAAGATCACTCGCAACCAATTTCTGAAACTGATCCCTGCTGCAGCGCTGACGCTGACCGGCTGCGGCAGCAAGGCTCAGCCTGCCAATACGGAAAGTCTTGTTTTCTCTCATCATTACCAGCTGGACTATGCACAGCAGTTCACGGCGGACTGCTATGAGGGCGGCTATACCATGCTGACCATTGCGGAGTCGGATGCACGGTTCCTTGTTGTGCCGGAAGATGCTGCGGAGGTGGACAGCCTGCCCGCTGACGTGACTGTGCTGCGCCAGCCGGTGGAGAATATTTATCTGGTCTCCACCTCGGTGATGGATCTGCTTTTGCATCTGGATGCACTGGACAGCGTGGCCTTTTCCGGCACCAAGGCCGAGGGCTGGTATCTGCCCGCGGTGCAGCAGGCCATGGAAGAGGGAAAAATCGCGTATGCAGGCAAGTACAGCGCCCCGGATTACGAGCAGATCCTGGCGGCGGGCTGCCGCCTTGCCATTGAGAATACCATGATCCTGCATACGCCGGAGGTAAAGGAACAGCTGGAACACTTTGGCATCCCGGTGCTGGTGGAGCGTTCCAGCTACGAGAGCGACCCGCTGGCCCGCATGGAGTGGATCAAGCTTTACGGCATCCTGCTGGGCAGGGAAGAACAGGCCGAGCAGGTGTTTTCCGCGCAGGAGACAGCCGTTCAGCCCATCCTCTCGCAGGAACCTACCGGAAAAAGCTGCGCCTTCTTCTCGCTGACCACCAACAACCTTGCCACTGTGCGTAAGGGCAGTGACTATGTGGCCCGCATGATCGAAATGGCAGGCGGCAGCTATGTCTTTGCGGACCTGACGGACAATGGCAACAGCCTTGCTACCATGAACCTGCCGCTTGAGGACTTCTATGCAGGCGCAAAGGATGCCGACGTGCTCATCTACAACAGCGCCATCGAGGGCATGATCGCATCGGTGAGCCAGCTGACCGAGCGTTTCCCGCTGCTGAACGAGTTCAAAGCGGTGCAGAACGGTCAGGTGTGGTGCACCACCCAGAGCCTGTTCCAGCAGAGCATGGAGCTGGCAGACCTGATCGTGGATATGAACCGGGTGTTCACCGAGGGCACACCTGCTGCCGGTGAACTGAAATTCCTCACCCATGTGGATTAAAGCAGAGAAATTTTACAGAAAGGAAAGCCTATGACCCGTACCAGACGCCTTGCAGCCGCCTATATAGCCCTTGCGGCAGCCGTGGCGGTGCTCTTTGCGCTGAACCTGTTCTGGGGCAGCGTATCCCTTGCGCCGGGAGCGGTGCTGACGGCGCTGCTGGGCAAGGGCGGCGATGCGCTTGCGGGGAACATCATCCTGCAGCTGCGCCTGCCCCGCGCGGTCATGGCGGCGCTGCTGGGGGCAGCCCTCAGCGCAGCGGGATACCTTCTGCAGACCTTTTTTGCAAACCCCATTGCCGGGCCCTTTGTCATGGGCGTTTCCAGCGGCGCAAAGCTGGCGGTGGCTCTGACCATGGTGGTGTTTCTGGACCGCGGGATGCTGACCAGCTCGGCCACCATGATCGTGGCTGCCTTTGCGGGTGCCATGGCGGCCATGGCCTTTGTGCTGGCGGTGGCCCGGCGGGTGCAGCGCATGAGCATTCTGGTCATCTGCGGTGTGATGATCGGCTACATCTGTTCCGCTGTCACCGACATCGTGGTGGCCTTTGCACAGGACTCCAACATCGTCAACCTGCACAACTGGTCGCAGGGCAGCTTTTCCGGCATGACATGGGCCAACGTGCAGGCGGCGGCGCTGGTGACGCTGCCTGTGCTGGCGGCAGCCTTTCTGCTCTCCAAACCCATGGCGGCCTACCAGATGGGCGAGGAGTACGCCCGCAGTGTGGGTGTGAACGTCAGGCTCTTCTCGGCGGTGCTGGTGCTGCTTTCCAGTCTGCTGGCTGCCTGCGTCACCGCCTTTGCGGGGCCGATCTCCTTTGTAGGCATCGCGGTGCCGCACCTTGTAAAGCAGCTGCTGGGCAGCGCAAAGCCGCTGCATGTGCTGCCCGGGTGCTGTCTGGGCGGTGCGGCCTTCTGCCTGTTCTGCGACCTGCTGGCCCGCAGTCTGTTTGCGCCCACGGAGCTGTCCATCAGCTCGGTCACGGCCGTGTTCGGTGCACCGGTGGTCATCTGGCTGCTGGTGCGGCGCAGTCAGGAGGGTGCACGATGAAGGAACATTTTTTGTGCGGAGCACAGGGTCTTGCCATCGGCTACGGCAAGACACCGCTGCTCTCGGATATTTGCCTTGGGGTGCAGCCGGGCCAGATCCTGACCCTCATCGGCCCCAACGGCGCAGGCAAATCCACCTTGCTGCGCACGCTGGCGGGCCAGCTGGCCCCCATGGGCGGCACGGTGCTGCTGGAAGGCAGAAGCCTTGCCGGTTACACCGGTACCCAGCGGGCGCAGAAGCTGGCCCTCATGGCCCCGCACAGCCGCCGGATGGAGCTGACCACCTGCTTTGATTTTGTTTCGGCGGGGCGCTATCCCTACACCGGACGGCTGGGCATTTTGTCTGCCGAGGACAGGCAGCAGGTGCACAGAGCCTTGGAGCTGGTGGGCGCGGCGCAGCTGGCAGACCGGGATTTTAACCGCATCAGCGACGGCCAGCGCCAGCGCATCCTGCTGGCCCGGGCCCTGTGCCAGCAGCCGGAAGTGATCCTGCTGGACGAACCGACCTCTTTTCTGGATATCAAGGGCAAAATTGAACTGCTCACCATCCTCGGAACGCTTGCACACACCCAAAAGCTGGCGGTGATCCTGAGCCTGCACGAGCTGGAGCTGGCCGAAAAAATAGCGGACACGGTAGTGTGCGTTTCGCCCGGCGGTGTTTCCGGCGTGCTGACCCCGGAACAGGCGTTTCAGCCGGAGAACATCTGCGCTTTGTACGGCCTGACCGAACAGCAGTACACGGCTCTGTTCGGCACGCCGGAGCCGGAAGCCGAAAAGGCACCCGCCGGAAAGCCGCAGTTTGAGCATTACGTCCGCAGCGGCCAGAAGCTGCTGCGCTGCGGCTACACCACCGGTACCTGTGCCGCGCTGGGAGCTGCCGGAGCGGCGCGTCTGCTGCTGACCGGCCGCGAACCGGAAACGGTGGCCCTGCGCACGCCCAAGGGCATCGTGGTGGAGGTGGCTCCCCTCTGGTGCCGCAGAACGGACACAGGTGCCGCATGTGCCATCCGCAAGGACGGCGGCGACGATGTGGATGTGACCACGGGCCTGCCGGTGATTGCATCGGTGGTGCTGGAACCGGATGCCCCCGGCGTGCGCATCTTTGGCGGCGAGGGGGTGGGCCGGGTGACGAAGCCCGGCCTTGACCAGCCCGTAGGGGAAGCCGCCATCAACCATGTGCCGCGCCGGATGATCGCCGAGGCACTGGAACGGGAAGCTGAAAATGCTGCCTACACCGGCGGCTTTGCGGTGACCATTTCCATCGAGGGCGGTGCCGAGACCGCAAAGCGAACCTTCAACCCGCACATCGGGGTGGAGGGCGGGCTTTCCGTGCTGGGCACCAGCGGCATCGTGGAGCCCATGAGCCAGCAGGCGATTCTGGATACCATCCAGCTGGAAATGAATCAGGCTGCGCTGCGGGCAAAAAATGCCCCCGGACCCCGGCGGTTGGTGCTGGCACCCGGCAACTACGGGCTGGACTATCTGGCCTCCGCTCTGCCGCAGTTTGAGCGGTTCCCGGTGGTCAAGACCTCCAACTTCATCGGGGATACGCTGGATATGGCGGCAACGGCAGGATTTGAACAGGTGCTTCTGGTGGGACATGTGGGCAAGCTCTGCAAGCTGGCGGCAGGGGTCATGAACACCCATTCCCACACGGCGGATGGCCGTGCCGAGGTGTTCTGTGCCCATGCGGCGCTGTGCGGTGCTTCGCGCGAAGTGTGCGCTGCCCTGATGGACGCCGCCACCACGGATGCCTGCCTTGACATTCTGGACGGCGCACAGCTGCGTGCACCGGTGCTGGAAAGCATCCTTGCGGCCATCCAGATGCATCTGGACCGACGGGCAGGCGGGGCGTTCCGGGTGGGCGCGGTGCTCTTTTCCAACCAGCACGGCCCGCTGGGCGAGACCAAAACGGCAAAGGAGCTGATGAAGGAATGGCAGAACTGAAAGGCACCTTTTACGGCGTCAGCGTAGGCCCCGGCGACCCGGAGCTGCTGACCCTGCAGGCGGTGCGGCTGATCCGGAAATGCCCGGTACTGGTTGCGCCGCAGACTTCTTCCGGCCAGATGCTGGCGCTGGACATCGCCCGCAGTGCGCTGGGAAAAGCGCTGGACGGCAAGACCATCGTCCCGCTGCACTTTGCCATGAGCCGTGACCCGGCCGTGCTGGCGGCTTCCCACAAAGAGGCGGTGCAGGCGGTGCGGCCTTATCTGGATGCCGGGCAGGACGTTGCCATGCTGAACCTTGGGGACGTTTCCATCTATGCTACCTTTGGCTATCTGCAGTGCCTTCTGGAAGCAGAGGGCTATCCCACCGCCATGGCGGCGGGCGTGCCAAGCTTCTGTGCGGCGGCGGCGCGGCTGAATGTGCCGCTGACCGGCGGCATGGATGCGCCGCTCACCATTGCGCCGGGCAGCTGGGCGGGCCGCGTGCTGGAAACGCCCGGTACCAAAGTATTGATGAAGACCGGCAGGCAGCTGCCCGCTTTGCTGGCTGCGCTGGAACAGGCTGGCAGGCTTGAAAACAGCGCCCTTGTGTGCAACTGCGGCCTGCCGGATGAACAGGTCTGCCCGGACCTTTCCCGCGGACAGCCGCAGGTCCAGCCGGGCTATTTTACCACCGTTCTGGTAAAGGAGTGATGTTATGATACATTTTGTAGGCGCAGGCCCCGGTGCTCCGGACCTGATCACCCGGCGCGGTGCGGCCCTTCTGCAGGCAGCCGACTGCATCATCTATGCGGGCAGTCTGGTCAACCCGGCGCTGCTGGGCCTTGCCAGAGAGGACTGTGCGGTTTACAACAGCGCCGAAATGACGCTGGAACAGGTGCTGGCGGTAATGCGGCAGATGGAGGCCGCAGGCCGCACCACCGTGCGTCTGCACACCGGCGACCCCTGCCTGTACGGTGCCATCCGGGAGCAGATGGATGTGCTGGATGCCGAGGGCATCCGCTACGATGATACCCCCGGTGTTTCCAGCTTCTGCGGCGCGGCAGCGGCGCTGAACGCCGAGTACACCCTGCCCACCGTGAGCCAGACCGTCATCATCACCCGCATGGAAGGCCGCACCCCGGTGCCGGAAAAGGAAAAGCTGGCAGGCCTTGCCGCCCATGGGGCGACCATGGTGATCTTTTTGTCCATCGGCCTTGTGGAAAAGGTGCAGCAGGCGCTTCTGGCGGGCGGAGCTTACACGCCGGATACCCCGGCAGCGGTGGTGTACAAGGCCACATGGCCGGAAGAAAGGACCGTCCGCTGCACTGTGGGCACGCTGGCGGAAAGCGTTCATGCAGCGGGCATCACCAAAACGGCGCTCATCGTGGTGGGTGACTTTTTGGGCCGGAACTACGAGCGCAGCAAGCTGTACGACCCGGCCTTTACCACCGAGTTCCGCAAGGGGACAGACCAGTGACCCGGGCCTACCTTGCCTTTACGGCAAAGGGCCTTGCACTGGCGGAAAAGCTGGCCGCAGAATATCCCGGCAGCGTGGCCCGCTGCGGCCATGAGCCCGGGCAGCCGGGCCTTGCGGACTGGACGGCCCGGCAATTTGCACACAGTGATGCCCTTATTTTTGTGGGCGCGGTGGGCATTGCGGTGCGGGCCGTTGCGCCCCACTGCAAAAGCAAGGCGTCTGACCCGGCGGTGGTGGTGCTGGATGAGTGCGGACGCTTTGCGGTGCCCGTTCTCTCCGGCCATCTGGGCGGGGCCAACGAGCTGGCGCGGAGGCTGGCCGCTGTGTGCGGCGCGGTGCCTGTCATTACCACTGCCACGGACGCAAACGGTGTGTTTGCGGTGGATGAATGGGCCAGACACCAGAACTGTGCCGTGCTGGAGCCGGAGCGCATCAAAAAGGTCAGCGGCGCACTGCTGGCGGGCAGAACGGTGCGGTTCGCATCCGACTGGCCCATTGCGGGCAGCCCGCCTGCGGGCCTTGCAGAAGATGCAGCGGCCCCGGAGCTTGCCCTCACCCTGTGCCCGGCGGGAGATGCTTTGCATCTTGTGCCGCGCATCGGCGTGCTGGGGGTGGGGTGCAGGCGCGGCACCGGCGCCGACACGCTGGCCGAAGCCTTTGCGGCCTTCTGCGCACAGGCAGGCTTTGCCCCGCAGTGCATCGCGGCGGCGGCCAGCATCGATCTAAAGCAGAACGAAGCGGGCCTTCTGGCCTTTTGCCAGAGTCGAGGCTGGCCTGTGGAGTTTTTCACGGCGGAACAGCTGCGGCAGGCCCCCGGCAGCTTTACGCCCTCGGCCTTTGTGCAGAGCGTCACCGGCGTGGATAACGTCTGCGAGCGGGCTGCGGTGCTGGCTGCAGGCGGGCCGCTGGTTTTTCACAAATTTGCCCGCACTGGCGTGACCTTTGCGCTGGCTGCGCGGCCCTTCGCCCCGGATTGGAGGTGGCAGCATGTCTGACAGGTACGAATTTGAGATGGATGAATGGGACATGGACCGGCCCGAGAATGTTGTTTACGTGGTGGGCCTTGGCCCCGGCGATGTTTCTTATCTGACCCAGGAAGCCCAGAGCGCCCTTGAACATGCGGATGCGATCTGCGGCTACAAGCTTTACATTGACCTGATCGAGCCCGAGTTCCCCTGCGAGGAATACTATGCTACCGGCATGACGCAGGAGATCGACCGCTGCCGCTGGGCGCTGGAAAAGGCCCACACCGGCAAGCGGGTCGCGCTGGTGTGCAGCGGCGACGCGGGCGTTTACGGCATGGCCAGCCCGCTGCTGGAACTGGCCGAGGATTACCCGGATGTTGCCGTGGAGGTGGTGCCCGGGCTCACTGCCGCCCTCAGCGGCGGGGCGGTGCTGGGCGCACCGCTGGCCCACGATTTCTGCGTGATCTCGCTTTCTGACCGGCTCACCCCGTGGGAGGTCATCGAAAAGCGGCTGGCCTGCGCCGCGCAGGGCGATTTCTGCGTGGCACTGTACAATCCCTCTTCCAAGGGCAGGCCGGACTACCTGCAAAAGGCGGTGCGCATCCTGCGCGCAAACGGCAAGGGGCCGGAGACGGTCTGCGGCCTTGTGCGCAACATTGGCCGCGAGGGCCAGAGCGCCCGGGTGCTGACGCTGGCCGAGCTGGAAGACACGCCGGTGGATATGTTCACCACCGTGTACATCGGCAACGGGAACACCCGCGCCCTTTCGGGCCGGATGGTCACACCTCGGGGGTATCGCAAATGAAAGCTGTCGTGTTCAGCGGTACCACCGAGGGACGCCGCTTCTCCAAAAAGCTGGCGGCACTGGGGGCCGAGGTGACCGTGTGTGTGGCCACGCCGCTGGGAGCCGAGGAACAGGGCGAGATGGCGGGCATCACGGTCCACGCCGGGCGGCTGGGACCGGATGCCATGGCGGCGCTGCTGACGGGTGCAGACCTCTGCGTGGATGCCACCCATCCGTATGCGGTGGATGTGACCCGGAACATCCGCGCTGCGGCGGCACAGGCCGGCGTGGAATACCGCCGCCTGCTGCGGGCCCGGAGCCCGCTGCCCGAGGACTGCGTGGTGTTCGGGACCGCGGCGCAGGCGGCAGAGTACCTTGCCGGAACAAAGGAAAACATCCTGCTTGCCACCGGTGCCAAGGAGCTGGCAGCGTTTGCGCCACTGGACCCGGCGCGGCTTTATCCCCGGGTCCTGCCCACACCGGAGGGCATTGCCGCCTGCGAGGCAGCCGGGATCCCGCACCGGAACATCATTGCCATGCAGGGGCCGTTTTCCTGCCAGCTGAACAAAGCTTTGATCGAACAGTTTCACATCCGGTATCTCGTCACCAAGGACGGCGGCGCGGCGGGCGGCTTTGCCGAAAAGGTGCAGGCCGCAGCCGAGACCGGCGTACAGCTGGTGGTGCTGCGCCGTCCGGAGGAGGTCGGCGAGACCGAGGCAGGATTATTCACGCATTGTCAGGAGATTTTGAAATGGTCACACTGATCGGTATGGGAAGCGGCAGCTGGGAGGCTTTGTCGGTGCAGGCGCAGGATGCTGTGCGCAGGGCAGGACTTGTGTTTGGCGCAAAGCGGCTGCTGGCGGGCCTCCCGCCCGAGTGCACTGCCCGGCAGTTTGCCCTCTATCAGCCTGCCGAGATCCTTGAGACGCTGGCACAGGCCCCCGGGCAGGATGCCGCCGTGCTTTACAGCGGGGACACGGGATTTTATTCCGGCGCGTCCGGCCTGCTCACGCCCCTGCGGGCGCTGGGCATCCCTGCGCGGGTGTATCCGGGCGTTTCCAGCATCCAGCTGCTGGCGGCGGCGCTGGGCCGCCCATGGCAGGACTGGAAGCTGGTGTCGGCCCACGGCTGTGCCTGCGACCCGGTGGCGCAGTGCATGACAGAGCGCTCCGTCTTTTTCCTCACCGGCGGGGCCGAAACACCCGCCACCCTCTGCCGGAAGCTGACTGATGCCGGTATGGGCGAAGCCCACGGCGTGGTGGGCGAAAACCTTGGCACCGGGGAAGAGGCCATCCGCTACGGCTCTGCGGCGGAACTGGCAGGGCAGAGTTTTGCACCGCTCAGCGTGCTTCTGGTGGAAAACTTCGATGTCCCGCACTTCCGCACGCCGGGCTTCCCGGACGAAAGCTTCATCCGGGGCCAGGTGCCCATGACCAAGCAGGAGGTGCGCGCCGCCGCGCTGGCAAAGCTGGCCGTGAAGCCTGCGGATATCCTGTGGGACGTGGGGGCAGGCACGGGCAGTGTGAGCGTGGAGCTGGCACTGGCAGCACCCAAAGGGCATGTGTATGCCGTGGAGTGCGATCCGGACGCCTGTGCCCTGATCCGGCAGAACCGGGCAAAGTTCCAAACTTACAACCTCACCCTCATCGAGGGCCGCGCCCCGGATGCACTGGCAGACCTGCCTGCACCGGACGCCGTGTTCATTGGCGGAACAAAAGGCGGCATGGAAGGCGTGCTGGATGCTGTGCTTGCCAAAAACCCGGACGCGCGCATCTGCATTTCCGCCATTGCGCTGGAAACGCTGGGCGCTGCCATTGCCGCCCTCACGGCCCGGGGCCTAACCGCAGAGGTAACGCAGATCGCCGTCAGCCGCACAAAGCAGGCAGGCCGCCTTCACCTGCTCATGGCAAACAACCCCATCTTCCTCATTACGGGTATACACAAATGATGCAATTCCTCATCGCCGCGCCCCGGTCCGGCAGCGGCAAGACCACGATGACCTGCGCCGTGCTGGCGGCACTGAAAAAGCGCGGGGCCGACCCCTGCGCCTTCAAAAGCGGGCCGGACTACATCGACCCCATGTTCCACCGCTCTGCTCTGCAGGTGGACAGCCATAATCTGGATCTGTTCCTCTCGGACCGGCCCACGGTGCAGGCACTTTACGCCCGCTGTGCCGCCGGGCACGGCGCTGCCGTGTGCGAGGGGGCCATGGGCTTTTACGACGGGCAGGGCCTGACCACCCGGGCCAGCGCATGGGAGCTGGCAGACACGCTGGGGCTTCCGGTGCTGCTGGTGGTGCAGCCCGGAGGGGCCAGCGTAACGCTGGCGGCAGAGATCCAGGGCCTTATGCACTTCCGCAAAAACAGCCATATTTCGGGCATCCTGCTCAATAGCTGCTCCGAAAAGCTGTATAAAATGCTGAAATCTCTGCTGGAAAGAGAGACCGGCCTGCCGGTGCTGGGCTATCTGCCCCGCCTGCCGCAGGCGGCGGTGGAAAGCCGCCATCTGGGCCTGAAGACCGCAGGCGAGATCGCGGACATTCAGGAAAAGATCGCTCTGCTGGCAGACCGTCTGGTGATGGACTGGGAGAAGCTGGCGGCGGTGACGGAAAGGCCGTGTCCCGAGGGCGGACGCCTTTCTCCCCGGGGAACGGCTTCCGCTTCTGTCCGCATCGCCGTGGCGAGGGACGGAGCTTTCTGCTTTACATATGCTGAAACGCTGGACGCTTTGCGGGAGGCGGGCGCGGAGCCTGTATTTTTCAGCCCGGTACGGGATGCTGCCCTGCCGGAGGGAGTCTGCGGGCTGTATCTGCCCGGCGGCTACCCGGAGCTGTATGCGCAGGCCCTGAGCGAAAATAAAACCATGCGGGCCTCCATCCGGCAGGCTGTGAACGCCGGCCTGCCGACAGCGGCAGAGTGCGGCGGCTTTCTGTACCTCGGGCAGAGTCTGGAGGACACCGAGGGAAAGAGCTGGCCCATGGCGGGCGTCCTGCCGGGAGCAGGCGTCCGGGCGGGCAGGCTGGTGCGGTTCGGCTATGCCGTCCTGACTGCAAAGCGGGACAGTATGCTGTTCCGCGCGGGAGAAAGCCTGCCTGTCCACGAATTTCACCACTGGGATTCCACCGCAAACGGCACTGCATTTACGGCCCGTAAAAACGAGAAAATGCAGTGGGAATGCGGCTTTGCAAATGAGAATTTCTATGCGGGCTTCCCGCATTTATACTGGGCGGGCACGCCCCTGCCGGGACGCTTTGTGCGTGCGGCAGAACGATACAGCAAAACAAAAGGATGACCAAAATGACCGAAACGGAACTGAATGCACTTTTGGCGGGTATCACCCCGGCCAACGAAGCCGCCCGCGCGGCGGCACACGCCCACTGGGCCAGCCTTGCAAAGCCTCTGGGCGGGCTGGGCCGGCTGGAGACCATGCTGGAGGACGCTGCTGCCCTCACTGGCAGTGCGGAGTTTGATCTTTCCCGCCGGGCGGTGGTGGTGCTCTGCGCGGACAACGGTGTGGTGGCGCAGGGCGTGAGCCAGACCGGGCAGGAAGTGACCCGCGCCGTGGCCGAAAACCTTGCAATGCGGCGCACCAGTGTGTGCCAGATGGCCCGCGCGGCCCACTGTGATGTGGTGCCCGTGGATATGGGCATGGCAGGCGAACCGGTGCCCGGCGTGCGGAACTGCCGCATTGCCGCCGGGACGATGGACTTTACGGCAGGGCCCGCCATGAGCCGGGCCGAGGCGGTGCAGGCCATTGGGGAGGGCATCGCCCTTGCCCGGGAACTGGCAGAGGATGGCTACAGGCTCATCGCCACCGGCGAAATGGGCATTGGCAATACCACCACCTCCAGCGCGGTGGCGGCGGTGCTGCTGGGCCAGCCCGTGGAGCTTATGACCGGGCGCGGTGCGGGCCTTTCGGACGAGGGGCTTGCCCGCAAGGTGGATGCCATCTGCCGCGGTATCCTGAAGAACGAGCCGGACCCGGAGGACCCGCTGGATGTGCTTTCCAAGCTGGGCGGCTTTGACATCGCGGGCCTGTGCGGCATCTTTCTGGGCGGGGCGCTGGCCGGGGTGCCGGTGCTGGCAGATGGCTTTATCAGCGGGGCGGCCGCGCTGTGCGCCGTGCGGCTGTGCCCGGCGGCGGCAAAGGCCGTGTTCGCCAGCCACTGCTCCGCAGAGCCTGCGGCCCGCATGGTGCTGGAAGCACTGGGCAAGGCACCCGTCATCACGGCGGGGCTGCATCTGGGCGAGGGCACCGGCGCGGTGGCCAGCATCCCGCTGTGGGATATGGCACTGGCGGTGTACGGCGGGTGCTATTCCTTTGCGGAGGGCGGCATTGAGCCGTACAAGCCCCAATGCTGACGCTGGTGCTGGGCGGCGCAGCCAGCGGCAAAAGCGAATATGCCGAGAGCCTTGTGCTCAGGACCACCGGCCCCCGCTGGTACCTTGCCACCATGCAGGTATGGGACGCCGAGTGTGCCGCCCGGGTGGAAAAGCACCGCAAAATGCGGGCCGCAAAGCAGTTTGAAACGGTGGAGTGCCCGCTGCATCTGGAAAAGCTGCGTCTGCCTGCCCGGGGCACGGCCCTGCTGGAAGACCTGGGCAACCTTGCGGCCAACGAGCTGTACGACCCCGCCGGGGCAGGGGAGGATGCCGCCGCTGCCATCCTGCGGGGGCTGGACAGCCTTTCTGCCCAGTGCGAAAACCTGCTCGTGGTCTCCAACGAGGTGTTCAGCGGCGGGGCCGACTATGCCGGCGATACAGACCGCTATCTGCGGGCACTGGCGCAGGTGAACAATGCCTTTGCCGCCCGGGCAGATGCGGTGGTGCGGGTGGTATGCGGCATCCCCGTGTACTATAAAGGAGTGGAAAAATGATCGTTTTGCAGACCATCGCGGTGGCCTTTGCCATGTTTTCGGCCATCCCGGTGCCGCAGTTCGACTGGAACGAAAAAAATATGCGCTACGCCATGTGCGCCTTCCCGCTCATCGGTGCGGTGATTGGGGCGGCATGGTGCGTGTGCGGAGTGCTGCCTCTGCCGGGCCTTGCAAAGGCGGCGGGCTTTGTGCTGGTGCCTGTGTGGGTGACGGGCGGCATCCATCTGGACGGCTACGCCGACACCTGCGACGCCCTTTCCAGCTATGGCGACCGCACGAAAAAGCTGGAAATATTAAAAGACCCCCACTGCGGCGCCTTTGCGGTCATCCGGCTGTGCAGCTACTTTCTGGCGACCTTTGCCCTGTGCACCTGCGTGCGGTTCACCCCCCGGGCGGGGGCGCTGTGGACGCTGGCGCTGGTGCTGGAACGGGCACTTTCGGGCTATGCGGTGGCGGCATTCCCCATGGCGAAAAACACCGGTCTTGCGCACACCTTTGCCACTGCGGCAGACAAAACCGCGGTGCGCCGGGTGCTGGCGGTGCTGGCCACAGTGCTGTGCGTGGGCATGGCGGCGCTGGGCGGCTGGGCGCTGGTGCTGGCAGCGCTGGCGGTGCTCTGGCGCTACCATGCCGTGAGCCGGAAGCAGTTCGGCGGCATCACCGGCGACCTTGCCGGGTGGTTTTTGCAAAAGGCCGAGCTCTGGATGCTGGCGGCGCTGTGTGCCTGCCAGTGGGGAGGACTGCTATGATCTTTATCACCGGGCCGCTCTACAGCGGCAAGCGCACTTTTGCGCAAACACTTCCCGGCAAGGCGCTGGCCGATGTGCAGCAGCTGGCGGCAGATGCCGCCGACCGCGAGGCACTGGAACGGCTGGCAGACCGCCTTGCTTCTGAATACGATATCCTCATCGCCACCGAGGTAGGCGGCGGTGTTGTGCCGATGGACCCAAAGCAGCGTGCCGACCGCGAGGCGGCGGGCAGGCTTGCCTGCCTGCTGGCCGCGCGGGCAGAGTGCGTCGTGCAGATGTTCTGCGGCATCCCAACGGTTTTGAAAGGAGAATTGTCTCAATGCTGATCTATCTTCTGCGTCATGGCCAGACGGAATACAACGCCCAGAAGCGTTATCAGGGCCAGCGCGACATCCCGCTCTCACCCGAAGGCGCTGCTCAGCTGCGCCGGGCAGATTTTGACCCCGATGTGGTCTATGTTTCCACCCTGCAGCGCACCAGCCAGACGGCGCGCATCCTGTTCCCGGAGGCGAAGCTTGTGCCGGTGGACGGTCTGAAAGAGATGTGCTTTGGCAGCTTTGAGGGCCGCAATTTCATCGAGATGGAAAAGGACCCCGAGTATCAGGCATGGGTGAAGGCCAACTGCGAAAGCCCCTGCCCGGACGGAGAGCGCAAGACGGACTTTTCGGATCGCATCTGCCGCACTGTGGCAGAGCTGATCGATAAAGCCCTTGCCGCAGGCGAAGAGCGGCTGGTCATTCTGGCCCACGGCGGCACTCAGATGGCCGCCATGGAGCGGTTTGCCGTCCCCCACAGGGACTACTATGCATGGTGCGGGCCCAACGCGGGCGGCTTTGTGCTGGATGCAAAGGACTGGACGGAAAAGCATCTGCTGTATCTCGTGAAGACCGTCCAGTACACAAAGGAGAGCAGGGCATGATCCTTCAGGCAGTTGTCGGCGGCTTTGTGCTGGACGCGCTCTTCGGCGACCCGGCGTGGCTGCCGCACCCGGTGGTGCTCATGGGCAGATGCATCTCCCGGCTGGAAAAGTTCCTGCGTGCCCGCCTGCCCGGCACCCCGCAGGGAGAGCTGCTGGGCGGTGCCGTGACGGCGTTCTGCCTGCCGGTGGGCACCTTTCTGGTCACGAGCCTTGTGTGTCTGGCGGCGGCAAAGCTCAGCCCGTGGCTGGGCCTTGCCGTACAGATGTTCTGGTGCGGGCAGGCGCTGGCAGCCAAGGGCCTTGCACAGGAGAGCACAAATGTGTATAACGAGTTGGTCCGGAACGACCTGCCCGCTGCCCGCAAAGCCGTGAGCCGCATCGTGGGCCGCGACACCCAGAACCTGACCGCCGAGGGCGTGACCAAGGCTGCGGTGGAAACGGTGGCCGAAAATGCCAGCGACGGCGTCATTGCGCCGCTGCTGTATATGCTCATCGGCGGGGCACCGCTGGCGCTGACCTACAAGGCCATCAACACCATGGACAGCATGCTGGGCTACAAGAACGAGAAGTACCTTTATTTTGGCCGCGCAGCCGCGAAGCTGGACGATGTGGCAAATTACATCCCCAGCCGCCTTGCCGCCCTTTTGTGGGTGGCGGCTGCGGCCTTTACCGGAAACGATGCCAAAGGTGCATGGCGCATCTGGCGGCGGGACCGGCACTGCCACGCCAGTCCCAACAGCGCCCAGACCGAAAGCGCCTGCGCCGGTGCACTGGGCGTGCAGCTGGCCGGCCCGGCCTACTATTTTGGCGAATATTACCCCAAGCCCACCATCGGTGATGCCCTGCGCCCCATTGAGCCGCAGGACATCCTGCGCGCCAACCGCATGATGTATGTGGCAAGCGGCTTTGCGCTGGCATGGGGTGCAGCAATACGGGGAATTTTGTGAAGACGGTATTTCCGATTTGTCATCGGGCGGCCATTAGCATGCTTGCCCTCTCCGTCATTGCTTCGCAATGCCACCTCCCCCAAAGTGGGAGGCCTTGGCAGTCCACGCAAACTTTACCTCTTTGCCAAGGGCTCTCCCTTTGGGAGAGCTGGCGAACGAATGTGAGCCTGAGAGGGCGAGGCTGCTTATCCAAAAGCACAAAGGAGAACCTATGAAACCACTGACCCATGGCGGCGACTGGGCGGGCTATCGCGCCGAGTTCGGCCGCGATCCGCTGGATTTTTCGGCCAATGTCAGCCCGCTGGGTCTGCCCGGGGGCGTGGCAAAGGCCATTACGGCGTCCCTTGCCACGGCCGACCGCTACCCCGACCCGCTGTGCCGGGCCCTGCGTGAAAAGCTGGCGGTGGCTGAGGGGGTGCCCGCCGAATGGCTGCTGTGCGGCAACGGCGCGGCAGACCTCATCTTCCGGCTGGCGCTGGCCCAAAAGCCCCGCACCGCCCTTGTGACGGCACCCACCTTCGCCGAGTACGCCACGGCACTGGGAACTGCGGACTGCAGGGTGGAGCGGCATTTCCTGCGGGAGGAAAACGATTTTGCAGTGACGGACGCCATCCTTGATGCGGTGCACCCGGGCATCGATCTGGTGTTCCTCTGTCAGCCCAACAACCCCACCGGTCAGCTGGCCCGGCCGGCCCTTGTGGAGGCTCTGCTGCGCAGATGCGAGGCCGTGGGTGCAGTGCTGGCCGTGGACGAATGCTTTCTGGATTTTCTGCCCGAGGGGCAGAGCCTTTCCGCAAAGCGGCTGCTGAGCACCAGCAGGAAGCTGATTATTCTGAAAGCCTTCACCAAGCTCTACGGCATGGCGGGCGTGCGTCTGGGCTATGCCCTAAGCGCTGATGCAGAGCTGCTTGCCCGGATGCAGGCGGCGGGCCAGCCGTGGGCGGTGTCCGGTCTGGCGCAGGCGGCAGGCATTGCTGCGCTGGACGAGACGGAATATGTGACGCAGGTGCGCGCATTGATCGAAACACAGCGGCCTGTGCTGGCAGACGGCCTGCGGGCGCTGGGCCTGCGGGTGATCGAGGGCCGGGCCAACTATCTGCTGTTCCGTGCACCGGAAGCGCTGGGCGCTGCGCTGCGGCACAAGGGTGCGGTGCTGCGCAGCTGCGGCAACTATCCGGGTCTGGACGCAGGCTGGTACCGCACCGCCGTGCGCACCGAGACCGAGAACCGGCAGCTGCTTGCGCTGCTGGCCGAGACCCTGCCGGAGGTGGCGCAATGAGCAAAGCAAAATGCATTATGGTGCAGGGCACCATGAGCGGTGCGGGCAAAAGCCTGCTGTGCGCGGCGCTGTGCCGCATTTTTGCGCAGGACGGCTACCGTGTGGCACCCTTTAAAAGCCAGAATATGGCCCTGAACAGCTTCGTCACCCGCGATGGTGCGGAGATGGGCCGTGCTCAGGTGGTGCAGGCACAGGCTGCGGGCGCAGAACCGGATGTGCGGATGAACCCCATCCTGCTCAAGCCCAGCAGCGATATGGGCAGTCAGGTCATTGTGAATGGCAGAGCCCGGGGCCAGATGTCCGCCGCCGATTATTTCAGGATGAAGCGCAGCCTTATCCCGGACATTCTGGAAGCCTACAACAGCCTTGCCGCCGAGAACGACATCATCGTGATCGAAGGCGCGGGCAGCCCGGCAGAGATCAACCTGAAGGCGGATGATATCGTCAACATGGGCCTTGCAAAGCTGGTGGATGCACCGGTGCTGCTGGCGGGCGATATCGACCGGGGCGGCGTGTTCGCGCAGCTGTACGGCACCGTGGAGCTGCTGGAAGCCGACGAGCGTGCCCGCATCAGGGGACTCATCATCAACAAGTTCCGGGGCGATGTGGGGATCCTGCGGCCCGGCCTTGCCATGCTGGAAGAAAAAACGCACCTGCCCATAGTGGGTGTGGTGCCGTATCTGCGGGTGGAGATCGAGGACGAGGATTCTCTCTCGGATCGTCTGGAAGCAAAAAGCGCCGTCAAGCCGCTGGATATCGCCATCCTGCGCCTGCCGCATGTGTCCAACTTCACCGACTTTATCCCGCTGGAACAGCACCCGCTGCTGGGTGTGCGGTATGTGCAGCGCACCCGCCAGCTGGGCGCACCGGATCTCGTCATCCTGCCCGGCACCAAGAACACCATGGATGACCTGCGCTGGCTGCGGGAAAGCGGGCTGGAAGCGGCGGTGCTCAGGCTTTCGGCAGCCGGTACACCGGTGCTGGGTGTGTGCGGCGGCTATCAGATGCTGGGCGAACAGCTCTGCGACCCGGCAGGGGAGGAGAGCGGCACCCCCTGCACCCTGCGGGGCCTTGGCCTGCTGCCCACCACGACGGTGTTCGGCACCGAAAAGCACCTGACTCAGACCGCAGCCCGCGCTGCCGCTGCTCCCTTTGCCGGGGCAGCGCTCACGGGCTACGAGATCCACGCAGGCCGCACCGAGGTGCGGGGCAGCGCGTTCTGCACCCTTGCAGACGGCACGCCGGAGGGCTGTGTGCAGGGCAATGTGTTCGGCACCTACCTGCACGGGCTGTTCGACACCGGCGAACTGACTGAAAAACTGACCGCTTTTTTGTGCAGAAAGAAGGGGATCGACCCGGCCGGGGCCGACCTCATCCCCATGGAACAATACCGTCAGCAGCAGTTTGACCTGCTGGCAGACGGCGTGCGTGCGGCGCTGGACCTGCCTGCCGTTTACGCCGCTATGGGCCTTGCCGGACCGAAAGGAGAGAACGCATGACACCGCAGCATCATCTGCCCGCCGACATTGAACGGACGAGCATCTCCATTATCACAAGGGAACTGGACGAGCTGGGCCTGACCCCGCCGCCGGAGACGGCTGCGGTGGTCAAACGGGTCATCCACACCACTGCCGATTTCGACTACGCAAAAAATCTGCGCTTTACTCCCGGCGCGGTGCAGGCCGCTGTCAGGGCCCTGCAGAGGGGGGCGGTGATCGTCACCGACACCAATATGGCGCTGGCGGGCATTTCCAGACCGGGCCTTGCAAAGCTGGGCTGTGAGGCCGTCTGCTACATGGCCGACCCCGCTGTGGCCGAAGCGGCAAAGCAGGCGGGCACCACCCGCGCCGTGGCTGCCATGCACCGCGCTGCCCGGGAGCACCCGGGGGCCATCCTTGCCGTGGGCAATGCGCCCACAGCCCTGCTGACCATCGCAGAAGAAATAGAAGCCGGGCTGCGGCCTGCGCTGGTCATCGGTGTGCCGGTGGGCTTTGTGAACGTGGTGGAAAGCAAGGAGACCCTTTTTGCAATCTGCGAACAGCACGGCGTGCCTGCCATTGCTGCGATGGGCCGCAAGGGCGGCAGCAATGTGGCCGCAGCCATCTGCAACGCCCTTGTTTATTCTGCCGCCGAAATGCTGGACCCCTCTGCCAGAGGGTGGAGAGGATAAAGGGCAGGCCGTCAGACCGCTTTCTCCGCAAACAGCGGCAATGCCGAATAGATACAGGCTCTCCCTGCTTGACAAACAGGAAGGGCCTTTTCGTTATACAAAAAACTGCTGCACGGCAAAAAGCGTGCAGCAGCCTTTGAAAAAATGATGGTGAAACGCAGTTCAGGGAAAATTATTTGCCCAGATGCCAGATGTCACGGTCGTACTCGGCAATGGTGCGGTCGGAGGAGAACATGCCTGCTTTGGCAATGTTCACCAGACACTTGCGCCGCCAGCCCTTCGGGTCGCAGGCGTAATCGCTGAGGGCCTGCCCCTTGCGCACCACGTAGGCGTTGAAGTCCGGCAGGGTCTGGAACCAGTCTTTATGGATCAGCTCGTTGTGCAGGCGGGTCAGGTTTTCGGCGTGACCGGCGGCCAGCATCTCCGGGCCGGTGAGGAAGTTGATGGCGCGGCGGATGTTGGCATCCCCCTCCACCCACTGGGCGGGGTCGTAGTCGCCCACGGCGTAGCGGTGGATGACCTGATCGGAGGTCTGGCCGAAGATATAGATGTTCTCCTCGCCCACCTGCTGGCTGATCTCCACATTAGCACCGTCCATGGTGCCCAGCGTCAGCGCGCCGTTCAGCATGAACTTCATGTTGCCGGTGCCGGAGGCTTCCTTGGAGGCAAGGCTGATCTGCTCGGACAGGTCACAGGCGGGGATCAGCTTTTCGGCGGCGGTGACGTTGTAGTTCTCCACAAAGACCACCTGCAGCCACTGGGACACCTCCGGGTCTGCGGCGATGACCTTGGACAAGGTCAGCAGCGCATGGATGATGTCCTTTGCAATGGTGTAGGCAGGTGCGGCCTTGGCACCGAAGATGCTCACCAGCGGAGCAGCGGGCAGGTGCCCGGCCTTGATCTCGTAGTACTGATGGATGAGGTACAGCAGGTTCAACTGCTGGCGCTTGTACTCGTGCAGGCGCTTGGACTGGATATCGAACACGGCATCGGTGTTCACGCTCACCTTCTGGGTGCGCAGCAGCCAGTCTGCCAGCGCTTCCTTGTTGGCCTTCTTCACGGCGGTCAGCTGGTCCAGCACAGCTTCGTCATCAGAAAAAGCCAGCAGCTTTTCCAGCTCGGCAGCGTCCTTGCGGAAGCCGGAGCCGATGTGCTGTTCCAGTGCGGCGGTCAGGCGGGGGTCGCATTCCAGCAGCCAGCGGCGGAAGGTGATGCCGTTGGTCTTGTTGTTGAACTTTTCCGGGTACAGCTCATAGAAGCCGTGCAGCTCGGAATTCTTCAAAATCTCGGTGTGCAGCGCCGCCACGCCGTTGGTGGAGTGGGTGAAGTGGATGTCCATGTGGGCCATGTGCACCCGGTCGTCCTTGTCGATGATGGCAAGGCTCTCGTCCTTGGTGCGGGTGCGGGCCAGCGCGTCCAGCTTTTCGATAATGGGCATCAGCTGGGGCACAACGGCATCCAGATAGGCGCGGGGCCACTTTTCCAGTGCTTCGGCCAGAATGGTGTGGTTGGTGTAGGCGCAGGTCTTTGTGACGATCTTTACGGCTTCCTCAAATTCGATGCCCTTTTCGCCCAGCAGCCGGATCAGCTCCGGGATGACCATGCTGGGGTGGGTGTCGTTGATCTGGATAGCGGCGTAGTCGGCCAGATCGTGGTAATCGCAGCCCCGGGCGGCACACTCGGCCAGAATGAGCTGGGCACCGGCAGAGACCATCAGGTACTGCTGGTACACCCGCAGGCGGCGGCCCGCCTCATCGGAATCATCCGGGTAGAGGAAGAGGGTCAGGTTCTTGTCGATGGCAGTTTTATCGAAGGCAATGCCGTCGTGGACGATGCTCTCATCGATGGTGTCAAGGTCAAACAGGTTCAGGGTGTTGGTGCGGCCCTCGTAGCCGGTGACGGCCAGCTTGTACAGCCGGGCAGTGTACTCCTTGCCCGCCAGCTCCACCGGGTAGGTGATGTCGGTCTTTTCCGCCCAGCTGTGGGCGGTGAGCCACGGGTCGGGCTTTTCGTTCTGCACGCCGTCCTCAAAGGACTGGTGGAACAGGCCGAAGTGATATCGCAGGCCCACGCCGTCGCCGGGCAGGTTCAGCGTTGCCAGAGAGTCGAGGAAGCAGGCAGCCAGACGGCCCAGACCGCCGTTGCCCAGAGAGGGTTCCGGCTCCACCTCTTCGATATCGGAAAGGCTCTTGCCGACGGCAGCCAGTGCATCCCGGGCTTCATCGTACAGTCCCAGATTGATGAGGTTGTTGGACAGCAGCTTGCCGATGAGAAATTCGGCGCTGATATAGTACAGCTTGCGGCCGGTGACCGGCTGCACACGGTCGGCGCTCTTCTGCCGGACGAGTTCCAGCAGCGCGAGATACAGCTCCTGATTCGTGCAGTCCGCCAGCGGCTTGCCCGTGAGACCCTGTAACGTTTCGGTAAAGCTCATAAATGCATCCTCCTTTGTTAGAGTGTATCTGAAAAGTCGAAAATTTAGTCTGTTTCTACAAGCACAGCCGGATCTTGCGTGAAACAGCCTTGAGATCCACAAAGGATCCCTGTGGCTCTTCGCCTTAGAGCCCGCTTGTGCTTGCGGAATATTCGCCATTTTCTTTGTTTTCAAATACACCTTGCGGAAAACAGGTTTGACATCTGTACTTCCAGATATACCACATAAAACAATCAAAATCTTGCCTAAAAAGCGCAGACTGTGGTACAATCCTATCATCGGGAGGTGAAACGATGCAAAATCAGGCATCTTTGCAGGAGACCAAGCAGCACGGTGCCGTGCGGTTTCCCTTCAATCTGTATCCCTGCACCATTCCGGGGGACTTTCCGCAGGTGGCGCTCCACTGGCAGGAGAGCATGGAGCTGGTCTTTGTCAAGCGGGGCACAGGGCTGGTGCAGGTGGGCGCTGAGAGCTGCCCGGCCCGCATGGGGGACATCTTTATTTTTACGCCCGGTACCCTCCATGCCCTGCGGCAGGCCGAAGGGCAGTGCATGGAATACGAAAATATCATTTTTGAGCTGGAGCTTCTGGGCGGCGCAGAGGACCTTTGTGCCGAGAAATATCTGCTTCCGCTGCAAAGCGGGCGCCTGTCGCTGCCTGCGCGGCTGACCCCGAACGATTTGTGCTATCTGCAGGCCGCCGCCTGCCTGCGGGAGGTGGAGGATGCCAACCGTGCCAAGCTCCCCGGCTATGAGCTGCAGGTCAAGGGGGCGCTGCTGCGGTTTCTTGCCCTGCTCCTTGCACAGGGCCGGCAGCGGCTTGCCGCCGAGACAGCCGATACCCAGCGGCTGAAAACGCTCCTGCAATGGCTCTCGGCTCATTATGCCGAGGCGCTCCGGGTCGCGGATGCCGCCGGGGTCTGCTCCTTCAGCGCCAGCCATTTTATGCGGTGGTTCCGGCAGATGACCGGACAGAGCTTTGTGGCCTTTCTGAACGAGTACCGGCTCAACGCCGCCGCCGAAGCGCTGCAGGCCACGGATGAGACGGTTCTGACCATCGCTTCCCGGTGCGGGTTTGAGAACCTCTCCTATTTTAACCGGGCGTTCAAGGCACACTTCGGCATGACGCCCCGGGAGTACCGGAAAAAATAAACAAAACGAGGCCGTTCTGCCTCTCTGGAAAAGAGAGGAAACGGCCTCGTTTTTTGCACATCAGACCTCCGGCGGCGGGCAGCAGCTCTCCCGTAGGATGAGCCGGTGCGGCACGATGATCTTGGTTGCCAGAAGATTCGGGTTCTCGATGTGGTTGATGGTCTGGCTGGCCGCTTCCATGCCCAGCTGGTAGGGATTCACGTCCACGGTGGTCAGCTGCGGGCTGGTGATGCGGGAGAACAGCGAGTTATTGAAGGACACGATGGAAAGGTCTTTCGGGACGTGCAGCCCCAGTTTGCCGCAGAACTGTTCCAGCACCACAGCAAGAATATCATCGCTGACCAGCATGGCGGTGGGGCGGTCCGGCGCGGTGAGCAGGGCTTTCAGCGCCCCCTCGTAGGCATCGTTCAGGGTGTTGACCTCCACACAGTCCTCTTCCCGGGGGGTGATGCCGTGCTTGAGCAGGGACATCTGGTAACCGCGCTTACGCTCTGCCGAAAACAGCATGGCATTGCTGACACCAAAATAGGCAATGCGGCGGTGGCCCATCTCATAGAGGTAGTCGGCGGCTTCCTCTCCGGCAAGGGCGTTGTCGTTGTCGATATAGATGGTCTGGTTGGCGGACTGCGCCGCCTTGCCCACAATGACATGGAGCAGCCCTTCATTGCGCAGATACGCCGCCACAGGGCAGTCCTTTTTGGAGTAGAGCAGGATAAAGCCATCTGCCTGTGCGTTGGCCACCATGCTCTGGATGGCGTCCAGAACCTCTGCATCGTCCTGCCCGGTGATGACCGTGTTCACATACCGCCGCTGGTTGCAGAACTGCCCGATGCCGCGGATGATCTCCAGATGGAATGCATTCTCGTAGACGTCCCGCTGGGAGGAGGGCAGAATGATGCCGATGGTCTTGGAAAAAGCTTCCACTGGTTCGGCTTCAAAGTTCGGCTCATAGCCCAGCTGTGCCATGATGCGGCGCACCCGCTCCTTGGTGTCCCGGCTGATGGAAGGGCTGTCCTTGCAGGTGCGGGACACCGTGGAGGGGGAGACCCCCGCTGCTGCGGCGACATCCTTGATGGTAACTGCCATGATCTGTTCCTCCCGGATCGATATTGCTTCTATTGTAAAGCCGTTTGCACGCAATGTCAATGTTTGCGCAAAGAGTTGCGCAAATCGTGCAATGCGTCACTCTGCGTACCTTCGACAACTTTCACAAAGAATCTTTTACTGTGTTGTGGAAAACGTAGAAAGTTTATTTTTGCCATAGAAAACTCTTGTAAAAATTGCGGAGTTGGATTATTCTTGTTGCGTAAAGTTACGCAAACGTGACGCAACACTTGCGTAAAACGATGCAAAAGGAAATAAGGAGGAACATCATGGCAACAACAAAAGCGGCTCCGGGCAAAAAGGGGCTCATCAACTTCGACTTTTTACAAAAGCTGGGCAAGGTGCTGATGACGGTCATCGCCGTCATGCCCGCTGCCGGTCTGATGATCAGTCTGGGCAAGCTGGTGCAGATGGGCGGCGGCGACATCGCAGCAGTCATGACCATCGGCACCACCATGGAGAACATCGGTTGGGCAGTCATCAACAACCTGCACATCCTGTTCGCCGTGGCCATCGGCGGCAGCTGGGCAAAGGAGCGCGCCGGCGGTGCCTTCGCGGCGGTGCTGGCATTTGCCCTCATCAATGTGATCACCGGCAACATCTTCGGTGTCACCAGCGCCATGCTGGCAGACCCCAATGCCGTGACCCACACCCTGTTCGGGCAGGAGATCGCCGTCAACGGCTACTTTACCTCCGTTCTGGGTGCTCCGGCCCTGAACATGGGCGTGTTCGTGGGCATCATCGCCGGTTTTGTGGGCGGTGTGGCTTACAATAAATACTATAACTTCCGCAAGCTGCCGGATGCACTGGCTTTCTTCAACGGCAAGCGCTTCGTGCCCATGGTGGTCATTGGCTACTCGGTGGTCATTTCCATCGTGCTGTCGCTGTTCTGGCCTGTGGTCCAGACCGGCATCAACAACTTCGGCATCTGGATCGCCAACTCTTCCGAGACCTCTCCCGTTCTGGCTCCGTTCATCTATGGTACGCTGGAACGTCTGCTGCTGCCCTTCGGTCTGCACCACATGCTGACCATCCCCATGAACTACACCTCCTTCGGCGGCACCTATACCATCGCCACCGGCGTCAATGCAGGCAGTCAGGTATTTGGTCAGGACCCGCTGTGGCTGGCATGGGCCAACGACCTCATCAACTTCAAGAAGGCCAGTGACATGGCCGCTTACAACAACCTGCTGGCTACCGTCACCCCCGCCCGCTTCAAGGTAGGCCAGATGATCGGCGCTACCGGTCTGCTGCTGGGCATCGCACTGGCCATGTACCGCCGTGTGGACGCCGACAAGCGCGCAAACTATAAGTCCATGTTCATCTCCACCGCACTGGCCGTGTTCCTGACCGGCGTCACCGAGCCGCTGGAATTCATGTTCATGTTCTGCGCCATGCCGCTGTACATCGTGTACGCACTGCTGCAGGGCTGTGCTTTCGCCATGGCAGGCATCATCCATCTGCGCCTGCACTCCTTCGGCAATCTGGAATTCATCACCCGCATTCCCATGTCCCTGCAGGCCGGTCTGGGCGGCGATATCATCAACTTTGTGATCTGCGTGATCGCATTCTTTGCCATCGGCTACGTTGTGGCTTACTTCATGATCGGCAAGCTCAATCTGGCAACGCCGGGCCGTCTGGGCAACTACACCGATGACAACGCGGACGATTCCGCTGCCGACGCAAAGACCGAGAAAAAGGCCGACAAAAAGGCCGACAACGGTCAGGCCGAGCGCATCATCGCCCTGCTGGGCGGCCGTGAGAACATCGTGCTGGTGGATGCCTGCATGACCCGTCTGCGCGTTACCGTGAAGGACCCCGCCAAGGTGGCCGACCTTGCCGCATGGAAGGCTGAGGGTGCCCTGAGCCTGCTGGTGAAGGGCGACGGCATTCAGGCTGTGTACGGCCCCAAGGCAGACGTTCTGAAATCTGATATCAATGATATTCTGTAAAAAACTATGAAACTGCTGACTTTGAATACCCACAGCCTCATCGAGCCGGACTATGAGGCCAAGCGTGAGATCTTTGTAAACTTTATCGCAGCGGAGCAGCCGGAGGTGTTCGCCCTGCAGGAGGTGAACCAGACCGCCGCCGCTCCGCTGCTGGGGGACGCTCCGGCAGGTTACTATCCCTGCCCTGGCAATAGGGTGCCGCTGAAAGCGGACAACCACGCCGCAGCGGTGGCCCGGATGCTGGAACAGCGGGGCGTGCACTACTACTGGAGCTGGCTCCCGGCAAAGGTCGGCTACGATATTTACGATGAGGGCGCGGCGGTGTTCAGCCGTGCGCCCATCACCGCCGCCGAAAACCTGCTGCTGAGCAAAACAAACGATTACAGCAACTGGAAGACCCGCCGCACACTGGGCGTCTGTGCAGGAGACGTCTGGTATTATACGGTGCACATGGGCTGGTGGAAGGACGAAGAGGAGCCGTTTGCTGCCCAGTGGGAAACGCTGTCGCAGGCAGCGGGCGCAAAACAGACCGCCTTTCTGCTGGGGGACTTCAACAGTGAAGCCGACGTGCGGGGGGAAGGCTATGACCTCATCCTCCGCAGCGGCTGGCAGGACACCTATCGTCTGGCGCAGCAGCGGGATGATGGCTACACCGTTGTACAGGCCATCGATGGCTGGCGGGATGCCCCGGATGCGGCGGCAAAAAAGCGCATCGACCAGATCTGGTGCTCCCGAGCAGCAGCCGTAAAAAGCAGCCGGGTGGTGTTCAACGGCTTGCAGGAGCCGCAGGTATCCGACCATGCAGGTATTTTGATCGAGTTATAAAGGAAGGAAATCGAAGATGCAGAGAAGTGCAGGCATTTTGCTGCCCATCAGCAGTCTGCCGTCCCCTTACGGCATCGGCTGCTTTTCGCAGGAGGCATACGACTTTGTGGACTGGCTCAAGGAAGCCGGGCAGACCTACTGGCAGATCCTGCCGCTGGGTGTTACCAGCTACGGCGACAGCCCTTATCAGAGCTTTTCCGCCTTTGCGGGCAATCCGTATTTCATCAGTCTGGATGCACTGGTGGAGGAAGGGGTGCTGACGGCCGACGAGTGCAAAAAGGCACACTTCGGCCGCAAGGCAGACGACATCAACTACAGCCGTCTGTATACCGAGCGCGGCCGTCTGCTGCGGCTGGCGTACTCCCGCAGCGACATCGGCCACAACGAAGTGTTTACGGCATTCTGTGAGAAAAACAAGTGGTGGCTGGATGATTTTGCCCTGTTTATGGCGGTGAAAGACCGCTTTGAGGGCAAGCCGTGGATCGAGTGGGCCGAGGACATCCGTCTGCGCTGGCAGCCTGCCATGGACTACTACCGCCGGGAGCTGTATTTTGAGGTGGAGTACCACAAGTATCTCCAGTTCAAGTTCGACGAGCAGTGGCGCAAACTGAAAGCCTATGCCAACAGCAAAGGCATCCGCATCATCGGCGATATCCCCATCTATGTGGCGCTGGATTCGGCGGACGCATGGGCAAACCCGGGGCTGTTCCAGCTGGACAAGGACAACATCCCCACGGCGGTGGCGGGCGTCCCCCCGGATGGATTTTCGCCCACCGGTCAGCTCTGGGGCAATCCGCTCTACCGCTGGGAAGCTCACCGCGAAACCGGCTATCAGTGGTGGATCACCCGCCTGTGGTACTGCTTCGAGCTGTACGATGTGGTGCGCATCGACCACTTCCGCGGCTTCGATGAGTATTTCTCCATCCCCTACGGCAGCGAGACTGCGGCGGCGGGCCACTGGGAGAAGGGCCCCGGCATCGAGCTGTTCCGCGCCGTGGAGCAGGCATTGGGCAAGCGGGAGATCATTGCAGAGGATCTTGGCTATATGAGCGAGACGGTTCGTCAGCTGGTGCGGGACAGCGGCTTCCCCGGCATGAAGGTGCTGGAATTTGCCTTTGACTCCCGGGACACCGGCAGCGCCAGCGACTACCTGCCCCACAACTACCCTGTGAACAGTGTGGCCTATACCGGCACCCACGACAACGAGACGCTGGTGTCGTGGTACCAGACCATCACCGATGCCGAGCGTGCCATGGTGCGGGACTACCTGTACGACTACGCCACCCCGGAAGAGCAGCTCTATAAAAGCATGATCGCACTGATCCTGCGCAGCGCAGCGGCGACCTGCATCGTTCCCATGCAGGACTGGTTGGGGCTGGACAATTCTGCCCGCATCAATCAGCCCTCCACCGTGGGCCAGAACTGGCGCTGGCGGCTGAAAAAGACCCAGCTGACCAAGAAACTCCAAAAAGAGATCTGCCAGCTGACCACCCGCTATGGGCGGAAAAACTGGGCGTGACCGCACACGGCATAGCGCTGCGATGCCGCATTGACAGGCGCTGCTTTGGAAAATCGCGGTCATAAAATCAAAGGGGCTGCTGCAAAATACAGCACTCTTTGGGTTGACGATATTACGCGATAATTCAAACCGAGATCTCACATAAAGAAAAGCAAGTGCAACACTTTTTCTCGAAAACCAAAATTTTTGATGGAGAGGGGATGCACTTGCTTTTTATATTTTCCGCAGATTTTTAAATGGGCTCTATCCCCCGAGCGAAGCCATGCAGACCGTGGATTAAAATATTTTCGCTTATTGGCAGAGTCGGCTGTTGATATGTGCCGCCCGTTCCTGTATACTGTTCTTGTTGTATCTGTTTTTTCACAACCTCAGCTTACAACAAAGAATGAGATAGGCAACCCCTTCGGGAAAGTCTATCTCTTTTTTTCGTTGGGGCTATTTTGCAACAGCCCCCTGCTTTTGCTGATACTGCGCGATTTTTATAAGCTATCCTCCGGCAGCAGAAAATCGATTTTCATACTCCTATTACAATCGAGCTCTTTTATAAATATTGGATCAGCAGCGTCATTTTTGTGGTTTCCTGCACAGCATTGACATAGCGGTGCGGAACCGATGCATCGAAATATGCTTCTGGTCCACCTTGTTTAACGATCTCACAAAAAAGGAGAATACACTATGGAAAATCTTTATGAAAAAGCACTGGAAAGTGCAGAGTACATCAAGGCACACACCACCAAACGCCCAAAGGTGGCGGTGGTGCTGGGGTCCGGGCTGGGAAACCTGACCGCAGACTTTACCGACACAGAGGAACTGCCCTACAAGGACATCCCCAACTTCCCGGTATCCACAGTGGCAGGGCACAAAGGCGCTTTGCTGGCAGGCAGACTGGGCGAAAAAGAAGTCTATGCCTTGGAAGGCCGCTTCCACTTTTATGAGGGCTACAGCATGAAGGAGGTCTGCTACCCCTTCTATGTCCTCAAGCTGCTGGGCGTGGAGCAGGTGGTGCTGACCAATGCCTGCGGCGGCATCAACCGGGACTTTGCTCCCGGCACCCTGATGCTCATCACCGACTTCATCAACATGATGGGCACGAATCCCCTCATCGGCCCCAACGATGAACGGTTCGGCCCCCGGTTTCCGGACATGACCGAGCCCTACAATCTGGAACTGCAGGAGCTTGCCAAGCACACCGCTGAGGAAATGGGCATCGACTACAAGGAGGGTATCTATCTGGGATTCATGGGGCCCTGCTACGAGACCGCTGCGGAGATACGCGCCTTTGCAGGCATGGGCGCAGATGCCGTGGGCATGAGTACCGTACCGGAAACGATGGTCTGCAATTATATGGGAATGAAGGTGCTTGCGGTCAGCTGCATCACCAATATGGCCACCGGTATCCAGACCGTGAAGCACAGCCATGCCCGCGTGCTGGAAATTGCCAATCAGGCGGGAGATACCATGTGCCGCTGGCTTGGCGCCGTCATCCAGAAGATGTAAAAACGGCCAGAATAATGCCAGACCTCTGCGCGCATGGAGCGTCCAGCGCATCCTTCACCCCGGTGCGATCAATGCCCAGCAGACGGAAATCTCTTTTCTACCATTAGCACTGTTAACGTTAAAGCAAAAGACCAGAGTTGTAAAGCCTTTTGGCTCAATAACTCTGGCCTTTTTGTTGGGGCTTGTGCAACAGCCCCTTTTTGTTTTATACGGTAGGAAAGAACAAAAAGAAAATCCAAGAGTATATTAAAAATCAACTGCAACAGGACCAGACTACCGATCAGTTGAGCCTTAAGGAGTTCGTGAATCCGTTTACGGGTAGCAAGGAAACTAAGGCGTAAATAAAAGGGCCCCTTAAGGGGCTTTGCTAGTATTATGCCCTTCTAGGGCTTACTCAAGCCACCGGCTCAGCCGGTGGTTTTGACTTTAGCGGCAAGCCTCCCGGTAGACATTCCTACAGGTTGGGAACCGCGCACTAACAAAAGCCCCACTGGGGCTTTTGTTGCCCCACCTGCGGTGGGGCCGTGCTGTTCAAGTCCTCTTCCGCACCGAAAAAGAAAAACCAGTACACATTGTGTACTGGTTTTTCTTGGTGCAGTTAAGCAATCCAAATCCGAACCAATTTCCCTTGTCACAGCCTCTGTGGCTTGGGCAAAGGAAACAGTCTCCGTCCCTTCCTTGTAGTTGAAGGTAATGAGCATTTTGTCATCGTACAGGTAGATGGCGTTGATGAAAGTATCAATCAGCGCCTGGCGCTGCTCCTTTTGAGAAAGGTCCAGCTTGCGGAACCGAGTCAGCCAGAACCGTACAAAGTCCTCGCTGAGCTTGGGCTTTGCCAGCCGCTCTTCGGCGATCTTGGCTTCCAGCTCTTTCTTCTGCGTTTCCAGGGTTTCCAGCCGTTCTTTGGTGGAACTGGTCAGAATGCCAGCCTGGATGGCGTTGAGCATATTCTGAATGCCCGTTTCCGTCTCCCTGAGCTGTTTCTCATAGAGGGGCAAACGAATGTTTTCTTTGTTTTGCAGCTCCATTACGCTGGAAACAAGGGAATCAATCACGGTATCATCCATGATAAGAGCTTTGGTTTTTGCAATCACCAAGTCTTCCAGCCACTGCTTCCGGACAGTCTTCTTTTGACAGGACTTTCTCTTTTTAACTGTCGCGCATTTATAGTACCGGTGCACGTCCCCGGAACGGCTGGTACCGCTCTCCCCGAACATCAAGGAACCACAGTAACCGCAGAACAGTTTGGTAGTCAGAAGATAGTCATCCTCTGCCTTGCGCCGGGCAGGGGCCTTTTTATTTTTGGCCATCTTGATTTGTACATCCTCGAATAGTTCCGGTGACACAATCGGTGGAATGGCATCTGGAATCAAGATATCCCGGTATTTCAGTTCACCTATATAGCGGCGATTCTTCAGCATATGTTGGACTGTATTATAGCTCATGGGACCGCCGCGAGGATTTTTAACCTGGTGTTCATTCAGCCAGTCCCGTACTTCGGTCATGGTAGCGCCTTCGTTATATATCCTGAAAGCTTCGGCAATGAGCGGGGCTGTCAAAGGATCGGTTTGAAAACGCTGGTTCTCATCAATCCGATAACCAACCGGAACCGCTCCTCCGGTAAACTTGCCCTTTAGAGCATTTTCTGTCATACCGCGAATGACTTTCTCCGAGAGGTCTGCCGAATAGTATTCGGCATATCCTTCCAGGACGGATTCCAGAATGATGCCCTCTGGTCCGTCTGAGATGATCTCTGTAGCCGACATCAGTTTAACGCCATTCTTCTTGAGCTGAGTCTTGTATCGGGCGCTGTCGTATCGGTTCCTGGCAAATCGATCCAGCTTCCAAACCAAAACCATATCAAACAGCTTCCGCTCGCTGTCCCTGATCATTTGCTGGAACTGGGGGCGATTATCCGTTTTGGCAGAAATGGCACGGTCAATATAGTGCTTCACTACGGTGATATCGTTCTTCTCAGCATAGGCCGTACATTCGCGGATCTGGCCTTCGATGGATTCCTCCCGCTGGTTGTCGGAGGAATAGCGGGCATAGATGACAGCGGTCATAGCAGCCTCCTTTCAGACAGCTGTGTCAAAATCAGTTTCGTATAATACATACCATATCTCCCGCTCATTCGCAAGGCAATTTTTATTATAAACTATATTTTAAGTGCTTTTACAACTCCAAGCTATTGCAGACTCTTTGGTAAAGACAAAAATCCAACAGAATGAGCATGTATCTGATATAAAAGACGCTGATCATTTAGATAAAATAGAACTGCAAAATATACATAATTTTGCAACTATCAAGAGGTTTATTCGGGCAAAAAATAAAAAAGGAGGAATTGTGTCGTAATGAAAGCAAAAAGGCTAGTGGCTGTTTTAACAGCCGTCTCCCTGATGGCGGGGCTTTGCGGCATGGCTGAACCGAATGCAGACCAGAAAATAAAACTGGAACAAAATTCGACCAGCACACCTGCTCTGGGAGGTAAACTGTTATATGACGGATATACTCTGCAGTGGGCAGACGATTTCAATGGTTCAGAACTAAACCGGGGTGACTGGAATATCGAACTGCATGCCCCTGGCTGGGTAAACAATGAGCTGCAGGCTTATGTGGATTCCCCCGAAAATATTTATCTTGAGAATGGAAGCCTGGTCATCAAACCTATAGAACAAAAGAATCCCGATGGGACAGTGTCCTATACATCCGGCCGGGTAAATACCCAAAACAAGCATGATTTCAAGTACGGTATCTTTGAAGCACGGATTAAGGTGCCTGAAGGCCAAGGGTTCCTGCCCGCCTTCTGGATGATGCCAACCAACGAGAATCTGTACGGGCAGTGGCCCCGCTGTGGCGAGATTGACATTATGGAGGTACTGGGTAACGACACCGACAAATCCTATGGCACCATCCATTACGGGAATCCTCACAGCGAGAGTCAGGGCAGTTATCAGCTGACGGCAGGCAGTTTTTCGGAGGAATACCACAACTTCGCAGTGGAATGGGAACCGGGCCGAATCAGTTGGTATGTGGACGGGTGTCTGATCCATACCGAGAACGACTGGTATTCTGCCACCGAGGGCCAGGGTGAAATCACATACCCCGCTCCTTTCGACCAGCCTTTCTATCTCATTCTCAATCTGGCTGTGGGCGGAAACTGGCCGGGCAACCCCGACGAAACCACTGACATTGCCAGCGCTGCTCTCTATGTGGACTATGTGAAAGTCTATCAGAAGGACAGCTACAGCGAGGATGTGGTTAAACCTGAAAAAACGGTGGTTCTGCGTGACCCGGACGCAGAGGGCAACTACATTATCAACGGTAATTTTGCAGTACCCGAGAGCCTGTCGGACCAGCAGGACTGGACTTTTCTCACCGCACTGGGCGGTGAGGCTCAGGCGGAAATCTCCGGCCATGAACTGCATATCATCACGTCCAGCGAGGGCACGGTGGACTACAGCGTCCAGTTGGTCCAGCCCAATTTGCCTCTGAAAGAGGGCGGCGTTTATCAGGTAACGTTTGACGCATCCGCCAATGCGCCGCGAACCATGAAAGTGGACATCTCTGCCCCAGACCGCTCCTATCAGCGGTACATGGAAGACACCGTCGTCCAGCTGACGCCCGAGGTCCAGACCTACACCTATACCTTCACTATGACCGCAGACGATGACGCCAACGGACGTCTGGAATTCAATCTGGGCGCGGCCGGGTCCACGGCTGGCGTTTCCCTCCGCAATGTCTCGTTGAAGAAGATCGGTCAGAATGATCCAGGCAAGGAAAAAAAGGTCGTCCTTGCTGACGGCAACTATGTATACAACGGCGGATTCCAGGAGGGCGAAAACCGCCTCGGTTACTGGAACATCTGGAAATTGGGCGATTCCCGCATCCGTGTTACCAACGACAACAACGTCCGTCGCCTGGAGATTACTGCCGGCAAGTGGACTTCTGCCTTGAACCCGGTTGTGGTGTATCAGAAAGATCTGGCGCTGACAGCCGGCGACTTTGAGCTGAGTTTTGACGCAGAAGGCCCTGCCGACAAAAACCTTTCCGTTTGGGCCGTTGGGCGTCGTTTCCAGGCCGTGCTCAACGGTTCCGACACCACTTATAGCTATAAGCTCTCTCTGGAGAAAGAGCCTGTTTGCCGGGATATTGCCTTTGTCATTTGTGGGCCGGGTGTATATTACATCGACAACGTACGAATGGAAGAGGACAGCCTCATCAAAAACGGCAGTTTCAATGCAGGTTTTGCAGGATACGAACTGTACGCTTACACAACATCCGATGTGAGCTATGTGGTGGACAGCCTTAACGAGGATACCGCTGCCGATATCACCATTCAGAATACCGGCGACGAAGCCTGGAAAATCCAACTCAAACAGAACAACATCGAGTTGGAGGAAGGCCAGTGGTATCGTTTGTCTTTCCAGGCCAAATCCTCTCTGAACCGTCCGCTGATGTTTGCGATTCAACGGGACGGCACGGCAGACAATGACTGGACCCCCTATTCGGGCGAAACCATCGTACAGCTGGGTCAGGAATATCAGACCTATGAGGTCTGCTTCCAGATGACTTATCCCACTGATATGAAAGCTGTGCTCAGTATCTCGATGGGAGCCGTGGGCGGAGAACAAATCGGTCAGCAGCACCGTATCTGCATCGACGAGATCCATCTGGACAAGATCGAAGCTCCTGCTGTTTAAAATTTCATTGCAGGCGACCTCAGCTGTTGTCCAACGGCTGAGGTCTTTTTAATCCGGAATTCCCTGCATAAAAATCCCACAACCCGAAACAAAATCAAGGAGGCAGACTCAAATGGAAGCTAAAACCACAAATCCGACCACTATTCCTGCAAAATGCGAAACGCTATCCTACGATGGATACACACTGCAATGGGAGGACGACTTTAATGGCCCGGAGCTGAATCGGGAAGATTGGAATGTGGAGCTGCACGAGCCCGGCTGGGTAAACCATGAACTACAGGCCTACATAGATTCCCCCCAGACCATCTACATCCAAAACAGCAGCCTGGTGCTGAAACCGGTGGAAAAGAAAAATCCAGACGGGACGGTGTCGTATATCTCCGGGCGGGTCAACACCCAGCACAAGCACGATTTCCTGTACGGCATTTTTGAGGCACGGATCAAGGTGCCGGCAGGCCGGGGGTTTCTGCCTGCTTTCTGGATGATGCCCACCGAGGAAGAACGGTATGGTCAGTGGCCCCGCTGCGGCGAAATTGATATCATGGAGGTGCTGGGACACGACACCACAAAAACCTACGGCACCATCCACTATGGCAACCCTCACCAGCAGAGCCAGGGCCATTTCGCCCTTCCATCCGGCGGTTTTGCAGAGGAGTACCACAACTATGCCGTTCAGTGGGAACCGGGCAAAATCAAATGGTATCTGGACGGGGAACTGTTCTTTACCGAGACGGAGTGGTATTCCTTCACCGATGGAAAAGGGAAAGTTCCCTACCCCGCCCCCTTCGATCAGCCTTTTTACATCATTCTGAACCTGGCGGTGGGAGGAGACTGGCCCGGAAGCCCTGATGTGACAACCGACATGGACCGCGCAGCCCTTTGGGTGGACTGGGTCAGAGTGTACCAGAAAGACGAATAAACGCTCATCATCAAAACACCCCCGGCTTTTGGTAGCCGGGGGCGTTTTGCTTCTATATTTTAACAGCGAAGATTAGCCGCGCAATCGCCGGGTCAAAGCCATCAGGCGTCCTGCACTGGTCCGGATGTCCGCCTCGGAGAGGTCGCCCCGAGCATAAGCAGCCCGGATATTGGCATCGTCATCGGGATTACCCGGCATAATAACGTCGTTGCCTGCCCAGGCACACTTCCAGGGAATGCTGCCATCGGCGGGGACTGTGGTGTTCCAGTCCGACATAATCAAGCCATCAAAGCCCCACTCCTGCCGGGCCACAACAGTACACAGATCCCGGTTATTGGCGGAATAAACACCGTTGATCCGATTATAAGAAGTCATGATCGCAGCAGGAGCGGACTCTTTTACCACAATCTCAAACCCGCGGAGATAAATCTCACGCAGGGCCCGCTCTGAAACCTGAACATCCACACCCATCCGGTTGTCCTCCTGGTTATTGCAGGCGAAGTGCTTGATGGTGACACCGCACCGGCCATCCTTCTGAACACCGCGGGTAACAGCGGCAGCCAGAAGGCCGGAGAGAACCGGATCCTCCGAATAATATTCAAAGTTGCGCCCACACAGAGGATTGCGATGGATGTTCATACCGGGCGCCAGCCACAGATCCACTCCGAGCTCCTTCATTTCACAGGCAATGGCCTGGCCGAATTCCTCCATCAGGCCGGTGTCCCAGCTCTGGGCCAAAGCAGTGCCCACTGGGAATGCTGTACAGAACTGGTACCATGTGTCGGCGTTCTCGTGCTGGACCGGCGTCTCCAAAAAACCGTTTTCCAGAGAGCCCAGTACCCCTACTCCATAGACCCGGCCAGTGGCCCGGTCGGTCTGATAGCTCTGCCGAAGCCGCAGACCCGCAGGGCCGTCGGCCATAATGAGGGAGGGAATGCCTCTGGTCTGCTCCAAAACCTCCGAGGTCTCTCCCGCCGAGCCGGGCACCCGGACGCCTGCCGAGCCCAGGGTGCTGGTCCCCTTGGTGATGTTGCCGTAGAGCAGCGGAATCAATTCCTCCACAGGGCCTTCTGCCCGGGGCGATTCGACCCAGACCGGCTGCGGCTCAGGCCGGGGTGCAAAGTCATAGACCGGCAAATCCTCTCCCGGGTCTGCAGCCTGCCGGGCCGCTTCGGCAGCCCCCAGCTCCTCCAAAGGAACCTGTACCGGGCAGATGGGGTGGGTCTTTTCGATGCAGACGTCTTCCCCTACCCGGATGACGGCGCAGGGCGTCAGCGCGGCGCTGCTGTTCCCGATCCAGATGCCATACAGTCCCTTTTCCACCATCCAGCCCTGCTTTTCCTCAGAGAAAGAGGCAAAGACTTTTTGGGGGATGGAAATGGTCAGGGTCTGGCTCTGTTCCGGCGCCAGCAGAAGGGTTTTGGCAAAACCGGCCAATCGGCGCAGCTCCCGGGCATCGCCCTTCTGGGGGCAGGACAGATAGACCTGCACCACCTCCCGGCCCGAGAAACAGAAGCCCACATTTTTTACCGAAGCACTTACTTCCACGGCTCCGGGCTGTACCTGCAGCCCGGTCATACGGATCTCAAAGCTGGTGTAGGACAAGCCGTATCCGAAGGGAAACAGAGGCTTTACACCAAAGCTGTCAAAATACCGGTAGCCCACATAGATGCCCTCCCGGTAGACTGATTTTGTCAGGTCGCCGCTGAGGATGCCGAAATGATCGGCTTCGGGATAGTCGCTGTACCGCCGGGCCCAGGTGGCGGTAAGTTTGCCCTCGGGGGTGACTTTTCCCAACAGGACATCCGCCACGGCTTCTCCGCCCTGCTGTCCCGGCTGGGAAATCTGCACCACTGCCTCAATATGGGTGGCCACATCCAGCAGACCGGCCAATTCAATGGGCCCGCCGGCATTGAGCAGCAGAACGATGGGCAGACCCACACTGTTCAGGCTGCGCAGCTCCTCCCATTCCTGGTCGCTAAGGTAGTAATCCCCTTTTTCCAGCCGGCGGTCCTTCCCTTCCCCCGAAATCCGGCTGAGGACATAGACCACCACCGAGGCGCCTTCCACGTCCTGGGGCAGGACGGGACGGCCCTGGGGGAGAACAAAGGGATGGGAAGCGTAGGCGTCAAAGGGATTTTCCACCTGTTTGGCTGCTTCCAGCACCTGGGCTTTCCAGGCAGCGCGGGCAGCTTTGTAGCGGGCTTCGTAGTCTGCGATCCAGCTTGTACTGGTGATGGTGAGGCCGGCCGCCTGCAGCCCCTGGAAAATCGATACATTGGCGCGGTTATTGACATCGCCCGAGCCGATGCCTCCCTTGACGGTCCGGCTGGCGCCGGTGCCGAACAGAGCTACGGAACAGGCCGGCTCCAACGGCAGAACACCGGTATTTTTCAGCAGGACGATTCCCGATGCCGCAGCCCGGCGGGCCAGGGCGGCATGGGCGCGTTCACGGGCAGACGGGGTTGGCTGATGCGTGCCGCTGTGGACAGAAATACAAGCCATAAAAACCTCCTGAACATGACACTGCACGAGAAAAGCCGCCATAGCAGAAATCTATGGCGGCTTTCCTCAGCACTGTGTGGAGAAATGATGAAGAAGATGAAGGAGAACGCGATGAGAAGCTTGTTACTCTTTGACGCCGCCGAGGGTAATGCCGGCAATGATGTACTTGGAAAGCAGCAGATAGACCAGGATGATGGGGACGATGGCCACCATGATCATCATGTAAATCTTGCCCATGTCAAAGTTCATGTAATCGGCGCCACGGAGGGCAGCGATCAGGATGGGGACAGTCATCTTGTCCTTGGACTGGATGATCAAAGCCGGGACGAAGTAGTTGTTCCAGGAGCCCACGAAGGAGAAGATGGCCTGGACTGCAATGGCCGGCTTCATGATGGGAAGGACAATTCGGTTGAAGGTGTGGAACTCGCCCGAGCCGTCGATCCGGGCCGCCTCCACCAGGGACAGCGGCAGAGAGGACTTCAAGTAGCTGTACATGAAGTAGAAGACCGCCGGCGATGCGATGGAAGGGATAATCAGGGGCCACAGGGTATCATACAGGCCCATGTTGGTCATCAACCGCAGGAAGCCCATGGCGGTGACCTGGGTGGGCATGACCAGAATGGCCATGATGAAGGTAAAGGCAAACTTTTTCAGCTTGAAATTGTAGGCGTACAGTCCGTAAGCCGTCAGAGCCGAAAAGTAGGTGCAAAGGGCCGCCGAGCTGGAGGACACGATCAGACTGTTGAGGATGCCCTTGAACATGGGGAAACTACCGTCGTTGGCCACGTTCTTCAAATTTTCCAGGAAGTAGTTTCCCGGCAGCCAGGAGAAGCCTTTCTGCAGGTCCGCGTGGGAGCGGGTGGAGTTGACAATCAGGATGTAGAAAAAGAATAGGCACAAAAAGGACAGGATGGCCAGAACGACATAAGCGAGGATGGTCTCACCGGTTTTGGTTCTGTGATGTCTCATGCCTTGGCGCCTCCTTTCTGTTTGGCGGGCTTGACAGCGGTGTCATCCTTGCCGTTGGTCATCCGGTAGACGAAGAAGCAGAGAATGCCGCTGACGATGAACAGGAACACCGACAGAGCGCCGGCCATGCCGTAGTTGCGGCTCTTGAGGTGGTTGTTCAGGAACATAATCAGGGTCATGGAGGTGCGGTCGGGAGCGCCCTGGCCGTTGGTGAGGATCTGGGGCACGTCGAACATCTGGAGGCCGCCGATGATGGAAGTGATCAGGGTGTAGGCCAGGATGGGGCGGATCAGGGGCAGGGTGATGGAGAAAAACCGCTTGACGCTGCCACAGCCGTCCAGCTCGGCGGCCTCGAAAATTTCGGGGCTGATGCCCATGATGGCGGCCATCAGCATGATGGTGGTGTTGCCGAACCACATCAGGAAGTTCATCAGCCCGATCAGGGCGCGGGTGCCGAAGGTTGTCCCCATGAAGTCAATGGGCGCATCGGTGATCCCCAGGCTCATCAGGATGGAGTTGATGGGGCCGCTGTTGGAGAACAGGGCGAAGAACAGCATGGCAAAGGCCGAAGCCATAATCAGGTTGGGCAGATAGATGACCACCTTGAAGAACTGTTTGCCCCGGATTTTCAGCCGCATATCGGTGAACCAGTTGGCCAGCAGCAGGGCGATGACGATCTGGGGCACAAAGCCGATCAGCCAGAGGATCAGGGTATTTCCTGCATATTTGAGCAGATCCGACTCCAGCAGACTCCTGTAGTTTTCCAGGCCCACAAAGTTGGGGCCGATCTCTTTGATGCCGGAGCGGTAGTACTCATAGAAGCTGTAGCGGATGGTATCCACCAGCGGGATCAGGGAAAAGATGAAAAAGCTCAGGAAGAACGGGATGATAAAGATATATCCCCATTTTGCATAGCTCAGGTATTTGCGTTTTGGTTGTTTCATAGGTCACCGTTCCTTTCTCGTAAAAGACCGCCGCCGCAAAAGTGCGCGGCGGCCGGCCTTCCAAAAGAGAGGCAGCTTACTCTGCCCACTCGACTGCGGTGATATCAGGATAGCGCTCCATGATGGCAGTCTCGAAGTTTTCCTTGGCCCGGTCGAAATCCACGTTGCCCTGGAAGTAATCGCTGAATGCGTTCTGAATCAGCTCGACGCAGCCCTGGTCGTAGGAAGACAGGGGGGCAATCTTGATGTTCTCAGCCACCGGTGCAAAGTACTCATAGGCATTCTGGCCGCCCAGGAAGCTGGAAGCAAAGCTGTCGTCGGTGGCAGCGTCCCGCATCCCGCTCATGGTATTGGTGAAGTCCAGATAGTCCTTGGAGATCTTCAGCAGGTTGTCTTTGTTGGAGGTCAAAGCCAGGATGATATCGCGGACATGCTCCAGGTTGTCGGTGCCGGTGCAGGCGTGGATGTAAGAGCCGCCCCAGTTGTATTCCTGGGGAGGATTGGTGACAGCCCAGGCTCCTTCGGGGCCGTCCCAGTTGGGGGCCAGGGTGAAGTCGATGCCCCAGGCCGGCAGCAGGAAGGCAAACACCTTGGAAGCAGAACCCATGGCCTTGTTCCAGTCGTCGTTGAACTGGCCCTTGACCGTCTTGTCCAGGTAGCCGGCGTCCAGCCATTCCTTGGAATCGCTGATCCAGTTCATGATCTGCTGGTCCACTTTGCAGACCGTCTCGCCGGGGGCCACCCAGGACTGGCTGATGCTGTTGCCGTACAGACGGAAGGTGTCGGCGTAGGAAGAGAAGGTGAAGTAGCCCTTGGCCTTCAGCTCTTCCGCGGTGGCTTTGAGGGTGTCCCAGTCTTTGACTTTTTCGCCCACCGTGGCCGGATCATCGGTACCAAAGACGTCCTTCGCAATATCCCGCCGGTAGACCAGAAGGCCCGGGCAGCACTGCCAGGTGGAGCCGCGCTGGACCCCGTTCTGGTCCGAAGCGGTGGTCTTGGTGAAGGGGTACTGGTCGGCCAGGTCGGTGTCGGGGTCGATGCCCAGGTCGGTCAGGGGCATGGCCACGTCGGCCTCGGCGTCGGTGTATTTGTAGACGTAGTCGGTCTCGGACAGGAAGATGTCCACCTTGTCGTCGGTGGAGCCGGATGCCTGGTTCAGCAAAGCTTCATCCAGCTTCTGCTGGTAGACGCCGTCCTGGTTGGGGTTGATGATCCAGTGGATCTCGGTGCCGTCTTTCAGGGTGGTGACGGTGCCGTCGGACGAAGTGCTGGCCACTTCCGAATAAACGGCTTCCAGACGGGTGCGGAACTCGTCGTTCCAGCTGTAGATATTGATCACTTTGCCTTCCGCCGCAGCCTCTGCGCCGCTGCCCGATGCAGCAGTGGAATTCCCGCCGCAAGCGGCCAAAACGCTGGCAGCGCCCACGGCGCCGGCGCCCTTCAGGAACGAGCGGCGGCTGATGGCGCAGGATTTCTTCTCATTCATAGTACGAACCTCCTCTGTAATCTCATGGCCCGGGCCTCGGTGCCCGGCGTCTTTTGTGCCCCTATTATAGCGAAAGAAATCCCGCCGGATATATAATTATTCCATAAAAAATATCAAATTCTTGACAACGTTTTGTGCTGATAGATAAATAGGGTCATGATTCTGACACTTTGATGCATGGTTTTGATTTTTGCCGCAGACGCCTTTCTATATAATAAAAACCGACATCCTACCATAGAAAGGAGAAGTATCATGAACCATCTGCATTTCGTGGACAAGTACGGCAGCTTCACCATGGACAAGCCGGAAAATGTCAGTTATCTGTACTTTCCGCTGGCCTCCGAGACAGGGCTGAAAAGCTCCCTCACCCCCAATCTGGGAGGGGACGCCAAAATTGACCAGGAGACCTTTTTGCTGGAACCGGTCAGCGCCGAAAACCTCCACAGCAACCGCGGTGTGCGGAACTTCTGGCTGGTGGATGAGGACGGGCAGGCTTTTTCGGTGTCCGGCGCTTCGGCCCGGCAGGAGGCCGACCGCTTCACCCCGGCCCAGGATGACAGCCGGCTCACCGCCGGCCTGATGTGGCAGACGGTGGAGCGCACCGCCCAGGACCTGGGCCTCGATACCGAAGTGACCGCCTTTTGTCCCTGGCAGGACAATGTGGAAATCCTCTGCATCACGGTGCGCAACCAGCAGGAACAGCCCCGCTGGCTCACCCCCATCGCAGCCGTTCCCCTCTACGGCCGCAGCGCAGACAACATCCGGGACCACCGGAATGTGACTTCGATGCTCCACCGGATCTGGACCACCGAAAACGGCGTCATGGTCCGGCCCACCATGTCCTTTGACGAGCGGGGCCACCGGCCCAACCACAAGGTATATTATGTAGAAGGCTTTGGGCCGGAGGGCCAGAAGCCGGAGGCTTTCTACCCCACCGTGGAGTCCTTCCTGGGCGAGGGCGGGACTTATCTCCATCCCCGGGCTGTTTATGAGCAGTATCCCGGGGTCAAAGCGGGCAGCCGGGCGGAAGGCCGGGAGGCCATGGGAGCATTCCGGTTCCCGGCCATCACCCTGGCCCCCGGACAGGAAGCCCATTATGTCCTGCTGCTGGGGGTGGAGGACAGCGAAGAGGCCGTCAACGCCATTTGGGACAAGTACCACAGCTGGGAACAGGTGCAGGCCGTGCTGGATGAGACCCGCAGCTACTGGAAAGAGAAGGTCAATGTCTCTTTCCGCACCGGAGACCCGGACTTTGACAACCTGATGAAATGGGTTTGTTTCCAGCCCTTCCTGCGGCGGCTCTTCGGCTGCTCCTTCCTCCCCCACCATGACTACGGCCGGGGCGGCCGGGGCTGGCGGGATCTGTGGCAGGACTGCCTGTCCCTGCTGCTGATGGAACCCGGGGACGTGGGCCGGATGATCGAGAAGAATTTCGGCGGCGTCCGGATTGACGGCACCAACGCCACCATCATTGGGGCCGGCGACGGCAATTTCATCGCCGACCGCAACGGCATCGCCCGGGTCTGGATGGACCACGCTCTCTGGCCCCAGATGACTACCAAGCTCTACATCGACCAGACCGGCGACGTGGAAATCCTCAACCGGCAGGCACCTTATTTTAAGGACGCTCAGGCTGTGCGCGGCACCCAAATCGACGCCGAATACCAGCCGGAGCAGGGCGGCTGGCAGCGGACCAGCCAGGGCGAAGTCTACACCGGCACCATCCTGGAGCATCTGCTGATCGAGCAGCTGGCCGCTTTCTATGAAGTCGGCGAACACAACATCTGCCGTCTTCGGGGCGCCGACTGGAACGACGCGCTGGACATGGCGGCTGAGCGGGGCGAAAGCGTCGCCTTCACCTGCGCCTATGCCGGCAACCTGCGGGAGCTGGCCGGGATGATTCGGCTTCTGGAAAAGACCACCGGGTCCAAAACCACCCAGGTGCTGGAAGAGCTGCTGGTTTTGTGCGGCGACCAGACCGAAACCTTTGACGACGCCCGGGCCAAGCAAACCATCCTGACCCAATACGCAGCCCGCTGCGCCCATCAGATCAGCGGCAAGCGGGTGGAAGTGTGCCTGTCGGATCTGGCCGACAGCCTGGAGCAAAAGGCAGACTGGCTCACCGGCTGGCTCCGGAAACACGAGTGGATTTGCGCCGGCACGGCGGAGGGCTGGTACAACAGCTACTATGACAATCACGGCCGTGCGGTGGAAGGCATCTTCCCCGAGGGCGTGCGGATGATGCTGACCGGCCAGGTCTTCGCCATCATGGGCGGCGTGGCCACCGACCAGCAGATCCGGCGGATCACAGCCAGCGCTGACCACTATCTCTACCGGAGGGAAATCGGCGGCTACCGGCTGAACACCGATTTTCATGAGCAGAAATTCGACCTAGGCCGGATGTTCGGCTTTGCCTACGGTGAAAAAGAAAACGGGGCGGTCTTCTCCCATATGGCGGTGATGTATGCCAACGCCCTGTACCGCCGGGGTTTTGTGCAGGAGGGCTGGAAGGCTCTCAAGACCCTGGCAGACACCGCTCTGGACTTCGACACCAGCCGCATCTATCCCGGCATCCCGGAATATTTCCGGGCCGACGGCCGGGGGATGTATCACTATTTGACCGGCGCCGCCAGCTGGTACATGATGACCATGATCACCCAGGTTTTCGGCGTCCGGGGCGAAGCAGGCGATCTCCTGCTCCAGCCCAAACTCACCGCGGCCCAGTTTGACGCCGAGGGCAGTGCCTCGGTCCATGTGACCTTTGCAGGGCGGCGGCTGGAAATCCGCTGTCAGAATCCCGGGCGGCTGGAATACGGGCAGTACCGGGTTCAGAAAGTCCTCTGCGGCGACGCCGAGCTGTGTGCAGGCAGCTGTGACAGCGTCATCATCCCCCGCCGGGTGATCGAGGCTCTGCCCGCCGAGCAGAAACAGGTTTTCACTGTATATCTGGGATAAAACAGGCAGGAATGATTTTTTGATAACGCCCAAAAGGCAGAAAGCAACGAGTATGAGATACGGATATTTTGATGACAAAGCCCGCGAATATGTGATCGACCGCCCCGACACCCCCGCCCCCTGGGTCAACTATCTGGGGTCGCCGGCCTACGGCGCCATCATCTCCAACAACGCCGGCGGCTACAGCTTCGAGCGGTCGGGTGCCAACGGCCGGATTCTCCGGTATGTGTTCAACCAGTTTGACCAGCCGGGCCGGTATATCTATCTGCGGGATGATGAGAGCGGAGATTTCTGGTCCGCTTCCTGGCAGCCGGTGGCTAAAGACCTGAACGACTACCAGGTCAAGTGCTGCCACGGCATGGGCTACACCCGGATGGAAGCCAGCTATGCAGGCATCTCCTCCAAGGCCGTCTACTATGTGCCCCAGGGCAAAGCTTATGAAGTCTGGGCCCTCACCGTCACCAATGACTCGGACCGGGACCGCAGCCTGACCCTGACAGGCTATGCTGAGTTCACCAACCACAGCAACTACGAGCAGGATCAGGTCAACCTCCAGTATTCCCTCTTCATCGGCCGGACTGTGTTTGAAGGCAACCGGATCACCCAGCAGATCCACGGCAACCTGGACGCCCTGGCCCAGGGAGAAGATGTGGATGACAAGACGGTAACCGAGCGGTTTTTCGGCCTGGCCGGTGCGCCGGTCTCCTCTTACTGCGGGGACAAGACGGCCTTTCTGGGGGCGTATCACGGCTATGGCAACCCCCAGGGGGTGGCAGCCGGGGATCTGGGCAATCTGGAAAGCTACAACGAGAACAGCTGCGGCGCCCTCTCCTGCAAGGTGAAGCTGGCTCCCGGCGAGAGCAAAACCATCCTGTTTGCAACCGGCATGAAACCCTCGGCCCAGGCTGCTGCCATCCTGGCGGGCTATACCGACCCCGCCGCTCAGGTGCAGCAGGAAGTGGACGCCCTCAAGGCGGAATGGTACAGCCGGTTCAGCCACCTGCAGGTGGAGACCCCTGACCCCGCCTTCAACACCATGCTGAACACCTGGAACGCCTATAACTGCTTCATCACCTTTATCTGGTCCCGGGCTGCCTCCCTGATTTACTGCGGCCTGCGGAACGGCTACGGCTACCGCGACACGGTGCAGGACATTCAGGGCATCATCCATCTGGAGCCGGAAATGGCCTGTGAGAAGATTCGCTTCATGCTGTCGGCCCAGGTGGACAATGGCGGCGGCCTGCCCCTGGTCAAGTTCACCCACAACCCCGGCCATGAGGACACCCCCGACGATCCCTCCTATGTGAAGGAAACCGGTCATCCTGCCTACCGGGCCGATGATGCTCTGTGGCTCTTCCCCACCGTCTACAAATATGTGGCTGAGAGCGGCAATCTCGCCTTCCTGGACGAGGTGATCCCCTTTGCCAACAAGGATCAAGGGACTGTCTACGAGCACCTCAAGCGGGCGGTGGAGTTTTCTCTGAACCATCTGGGCCCCCACGGCCTGCCCGCCGGCCTGTATGCCGACTGGAACGACTGTCTGCGGCTGGGCGCCAACGGCGAGTCGGCCTTTGTGGCCTTCCAGTTCTATTACGCCATGCGGATTCTGCGGCAGTTTGCCGCCCACCGCGGCGCCGACCAGGATGTCCGCTGGCTGGATGAAAAGCTGACCGAGTATCAGAGCCGCATCCAGGAGCTGTGCTGGGACGGCGACCGGTTCATCCGGGGCTTCACCGAGGCCGGCGAGCGGATCGGCGAAGCTGCCGCACCCGAGGCCAACTTCTGGCTGAACCCCCAGAGCTGGGCCGTCATCAGCGGTCTGGCGGATTCCCACCAGGCCGACACCATCATGGAAGGAGTCAGCCAGCGGCTGAACACTGCATACGGCGCCGTCCTGATGGACCCGCCCTACCATGCCCACGCTTTTGACGGCGCACTGGCCGTGATTTACAACCCCGGCACCAAGGAAAATGCCGGCATCTTCTCCCAGTCCCAGGGCTGGCTGATCCTGGCAGAGGCCCTGTGCGGTCACGGAGAGCGGGCTTTCGGCTACTTCACCGAGAACGCCCCTGCCGCCCAGAATGACCGGGCCGAAATCCGCCATCTGGAACCTTACTGCTACGGGCAGTTCACCGAAGGGCCGGCCAGCAAACACTTCGGCCGTTCTCAGGTCCACTGGCTCACCGGCACAGCCTCCACCGTGATGGTTGGCTGCGTGGAAGGCATTTTGGGCCTGCGGCCGGATCTGGACGGCCTGCGCCTGGCCCCCGCCATTCCCAAAGAGTGGGACAGCTTCACCATGGAAAAAGACTTCCGGGGCCATCGGCTTCACATCTGTGTGGAGAACCCCGGCCATCATGAATCCGGCTGCCGCAGCCTGACCCTCAATGGCCAGGCCATGCCGGACAACTACATTCCCGCCTCCGCCCTTCGGGACGAAAACGACATTATCCTCACCATGTGATCCACAAAAAAGACCGCCGGGTGCTGCCTCTGGGGAGAAGGCAGCACCCGGCGGTGCTTTTGTTTCCGGATTATCTAGACAGGCCGACGCCGTTCCCGGCGAGATCCGGGCGGGGAGACTCTGCCCCCCATTCCACCATATAGTAGGTGTCACGGTATTTCTTGGGGGTCATCCCCACCACCTCCCGGAATTGCTGGATAAAATGGCTCTGGGAGGAAAAAGAAAGCCGGTTGGCAATGTCAATCATGGAGTCGTTGCTGAACCGCAGCAGGTTTTTGGCCATATCAATTTTGCGGTTGCGGATGTAGGCGCTGACCGAAACCCCGGTCTCTTTTTTGAACAGCCGGGACAGATAGCTGGAAGACACCCCCAGCGCGTCCGCCAGATCCTCAATGGTGATCCGCTCCTTGATATGGGCGTAGATGTATTCCTTGCAGGCATTGATGTGCTTGGAGTTGGTGTTGCTGTGGTGGTAACGGCGCATCTTCTCGGTGTAGTCCATCACCATCTCGTCGTGCAGGTGCTTGATCTCGTCGGCGGTATGGATATCGTCCAGCTTCTGGATATAAAAATCGCTCAGCCGGAATGCCTGTTCCAGCTCCATGCCGTGCTGGCGGCACATCCGGGTCACCATGGCCGTGGTGACCACGAAATGATATTTCAGGTTGGTGATGGGGTCCCTGGACAAAACGCCAACCCCTTCTGTATCCATAAAACGGCCCTGCTCGCAATTTTTGCGGACAGCATCCACATCGCCGTTGGCCACGGCACGGTAGAACAAAAACTCCTCGCTGGGTTCACGGTGCTCCATCTCATCGATGTCATCGTTGGCCTCGATTACAAGCCATTCATCTTTGTAGCTCATTGCCGCATCTCCTTGAACCGCTTCTTGCTGTTCTGCTTAAAATCCCGCGTTCATGGAATCTTATTATGGTCAAATATACTATAACACAGCAGAGAAAACTTCTCAAGTTCTTAAAGATAGATCTTATCGCCGAATCTTGATTCGGTAAATACCTGAAAGCTGTTATGCGTTCACCAATGGAAGCCCAAAGTTTCTATTCTGTCCAACGGATTAAATCTATTCTTGTAGGATTTTCCAAATCGTTCGACAAATCGTTGACATTTGCGTTTTTCAGTGATACCCTGTTCCACAACAAAGCCGCTTTACTCAATGAAAGCTACTACATAACTTTGTTTGTCCGCTCCGCAGCTTCACCAAACTGTTTTGCCGCCATCCACCCACGACAAAATCTTTTGGTGCTGTGGAGCCTTTTTCTTTTCGAGAGACTTGCAGCCGGGCAACCGGTTTGCAATTCTTCATACACACATTGACAACTTCATCAGCCGTCCGGACTGGATACAGCGCCATGACTCCGCAGAAATGCGGACGAGCCTGACAACGCCGCTGCAAAACAGGGGCAGGAACTCGATCCGGGGTGAACGGCGAACAACCACCGACACTTCCATCCACATTCACACTCCCATGCCTGGTTTTGAAAACCTGTATCCACTTTTGAATCTGAATTTTCAAAACTTACGGAAAAAGCAGAAAGCAAGAACCGTCCCGTGGCCACAAATTTTCAATTCTTGAAAATGTTGTGCTCCACTGGGACTTCACTTCTGCAATGCGTCTGCATTTCCGAAGTGATCTTGTTGGGGCGTGCCTGCCCCAAACCCTGCTCATGGTTCGCACCTGATGGTGCGAACAGCAACGGCGTGTCGTGCTTTACATAACTTCACCGAGGAGTTATCGAACAGACAGGAGGTACAATGACCAAAACGAATGTTCAACCGATTCCTAGCAATTCCCAGCACCACGACACGCCGAACAATAAAACGCACGTCATCAAGTTCCGTGTGACAGCGGAGGAAAAAACGTCACTGGAACTCACTTGCAAACTCCTGAATCTCTCCCTCTCCACTTTTATCCGCCGCGCTATCCACAACGTCAAGATCGAGAAAACAGTCATCGTTGCAGGCGGCGGAGAAGAAACCCTGACCACTGTTTCCACCCTGCTTGCTCAGTGCAGCAAGGTGGGCGGCAACCTGAACCAGCTTGCAAGGCACTTCAATTCTGGCGGTGCGGACACCGAGCAGATCCGGGCGAAACTCCTTGACGAACTTGCAGACCTGACTGCATTCCGGCTCAGCGCCGAGAAAGTTCTGGGTGAACTGTATGGCAACGCTCAAGCATATCAGCTCTAAAAACTCGGACTACTCTGCCATTGAAGCGTACCTCATTTACCAGCACGATGCGTTCACCGGGAAGCAACTTCTGGATGAACAGGGCAAGCCGAAGCTACGGGAATCGTACATCCTCGATACACTTGCGTGCGGCGATTTCTCGTTTGCAATGGCCTGTCTGCTGGCAAACCGCAAGTATGGTAAGAACACCCAGCATGGTGATATCAAGAGCCACCAGTATATCATCAGCTTTGACCCCAGAGATGCAGCCGACAACGGGCTGACGATGGAAAAGGCACAGGCCCTTGGCCTGAAATTCTGCGAAGAAAACTTCCCCGGTCATCCCGCCATCGTCTGCACACACCCCGATGGGCACAACCATTCGGGAAACATCCATGTCCACATCGTGATCGGCAGCGTCCGAACACGAGAGGTGGAGCGCAAGCCCTATATGCAGAAGCCCCGCGATTGGCGCGAGGGCATGAAGCACTCCAGCACAGCCCAGACTATGCGGCACCTCCGTGTCGAGGTCATGGAGCTGTGCGAGGGTGCCGGACTGTACCAGATCGACCTGCTCAACGGCTCGAAAGAGCGTGTGAGCGAAGCTGAGTATTGGGCGCGCAGGCGCGGTCAGCAGAAGCTCGACCTTGCAAACGCAGCCCTCACCGCAGCCGGACAACCGTCGCAGCAGAAGAAGTTTGAAACCGTGAAGGACACTTTACGGAAGCAAATTTCTTCGGTGTTGTACCGCACAACGAGTTTTGAAGAATTTTCCGACAGGCTCATGCAGCAGTATGGTATTGCCGTCAAGGAAAGCCGTGGGTGTCTGAGCTATCTGCCCGCTGGCAGAACGAAGTTTATCCGGGCGAAACATCTCGGTGACAAGTTCGATAAGGCGGCAGTGCTTGACACGTTACAGGCAAACGCCGAACGCAAGCCCAAGGCGCAGTTCAAGCAGGATACCATCGGGAAACTGATCGACATCCAGTCGAGGATGACCGAGGGCAAAGGCACCGGCTATAAGCGTTGGCTCACGAAACACAATCTCAAAGTTATGGCACAAACACTGATCCTCTTGCAGGAGAAAGATTTGCTCAACGAGGGTGATCTGAACCAGCGCATCGCCGAACTGGAAACCAAGTATCACGATGCACTGGCGGTGGTGAAAGACCTCGAAGGTCGCATGAAATTCAACAAAGAGCTGCGCTATCATGTCGCAGCCTATGCCAGCGCCAAGAGCGTCGCACAGCAGTTAAAGACTGCCAAACGACCCGCAGTCTTTGAGGAGCAGCACCGTGCAGAACTGACAGCGCACCGGGCGGCAGCAGCCTATTTTAAGGCAAACAGCATCACCAAGCTGCCCAGCCCGAAAAAGCTGGAAGCCGAGTATGCGCAGCTTGCCTCCGAAAAGGCAAAGTTCTACGAGCAGTACAAGGAAGCCAAGGAAGAACTGCTCAAGCTGAAAACCGCAAAGCAGAATGTTGCGTCCTATTTCCGGGAGGAAGGACCGGCGCAGCAGGAGAGATAAAGGAGTGTGCGTATGATCAATCTGAAAATCGACCCGGAGTTCCAGAATCAGATTCCGCCGCTGACGGACGATGAGTACAAGCAGCTTGAAGAAAATATCCTCAAAGAGGGCAAGCTGCTCTCTCCTTTGATCGTCTGGGGTAATACCCTTGTTGATGGACACAATCGCTATGCCATTCTCCAGAAGCATCCTGAGATTTATTTTTCCACCATGCCGCTCCGATTTGAGAACCGCGAAGAAGCCATTGCGTGGATTTGCCGGAATCAGTTGGGACGGCGAAACCTGAGTCCCGAACAGAAACGCTATCTGCTTGGGAAGCAGTACGAAGCCGAGAAGAAGGTTGCAAAAATCTTTCGGGGCAATCAGTACACTTTAGCAAAGAAAAGTGGTGGTGCTCACGATGATAACCACCACTCCGGGAAGAAAACCTGCGACCGAATCGCAGAAGAAAACGGTGTCAGCCGTGCCTCTGTTCTCCGTGCCAGCCACTATACACGAGGCATCGACATCGCGGACAACCTCTCTCCCGGCATCAAGCAGAAAGTCTTTTCCGGTGAAGTGAAGTTCACCAACGAAGAAATGTCCAAGCTTGTGCAGGCAAGTGTCGAGCATCGTTCAGATGTCCTTGCTCAAATCCTGCATCCAGAGGCATTGGAAGTGTTGGAATCTGCCAGCGCTGAATTTGAGCCTGAAAAAGCGGAACCCGTTCCCATGCCCACGCCACAAACAGAAGAATTCCGGTGCTATCATGTGCCGGACGAGTTTATGAAGGTTTACAAATCCTTGAGCCGTGCGACCGAAATGATGAAAAACTCATGGAAGAAAACGCTCAAAAACAATCCCAGCTATTTCACTGACCCGGAAAAGCAGAAGGTTCTCCGCTTCGCAATGCAGAGGCCTGCTAACTACCTGACTGAAATCGAAACCTATCTGGAAAAGGCTCTTGCAGAAGCCCTTGAAGGAGAAAAGACCGCATAACGACAGGCACTTGTAAGCCATCAACGAGCCACCAGCCGCAAGTGCAGGGCGGAAAGCATCCGCGCCCTTGCGCCTGATAAAAATTGAAACTTTGATTTTCTTGCCCGGCTTTGCTGCGGTGGGACGATCAAAGGAGCGTGCGTTTGAACAAAAAGAAAAAGTCCACAAACACTTCCCCTTATCCCGATGAAGCCATCGAACGTCTGGCACGGGCATTCTACCCGGCCATCCTTGCCTGCTGGAACAGCGAGGAAGGCCAAAGAGAATTTGCCGCATGGCAGGCAGAGCAGGCTCATCACACCACCAGCAAAGAAAAACAGAGCGTTCCCGACGGGGAACGCCCTGCTGTACATATCGCTGTTGTCTGTGGCTTTTGGCAGGGTGCGTCCGGGTGGGCGCACCCTGTTTTTCTGTATAAAAAGATTTGTTAGTTTGGCTTGAACTCAACTCTACTAAAAGAACCCGACATAGCCGGATCAAGCGTATGCTGTTCCAATCCCATCAAATCCTCAAATGTTTTTTGTTGTGCCGTAAAACAGTTTTCGTTCAGATATTTCAGCAAATTTCCTTTTTCTATAATTCCATTGTCATCCAGAATCTTTACAGACACCGAAAAAAGAGATGCCGTGGGAACTTCAACCATATCTCCCGGTTCAAATGTTCGCCATCCACGACTTCCAAGCTGTCTAAACAAATATTGATATTGACTTGGAGATAGTACCTCCAACATATATGCTCTACGAATCATCATCGCAATTGAGACATGCCATTTTTCTTTTAGTCTTAAATATTCATTTAAAACTGTTGGATATTGAAGGTCTTTCAAAAACGCTTCTTTGGGCAGTAAAAATGCCGATGCAAATTGATTTGCATCTGATTCATTGCTCCGATACTCGGCATCTGCTTGCGATTTTACATCCGAAACAATATGACCGAGTATCCAGTGTCCTAGTTCGTGAGCCAACGTAAAGTTCAATCTTGCAGGTGTTGTTTTATCTGTATTATATGTTGTGAAATAGAACCTCTTGCTTTCTCCATTATTGGCAAGGACCGGAATGTGACTGATTGCGTCCAAATGCCCTACGTTTTCCGAGAAAGAAGTTACCACAATTCCAAGATTTTGTAACAGATAGCTCATATTACGAATGGGCCTATCCGATAAGTCCAATTTTTCCCGAATTTTTTTTGCGATTAGTTCCATGTCAGAACACTCTGCTACAGATTTCATACAATCGATCAATTGTTCGGTTGATGGATATTCAATATATTCTGCAAAAAAGTCATAAATATATGATTTCAATACATCAATGTTTGTTTGCCGTAGTTTTACGGCTCTTGTCGTGGTTGTAGTTGCTCTACAATATGCAACTCCGGGACTAAAATTATCGCTGCTACCTTCAAAGAAAAATTTCGGTGGAAATTTCAATTCTTGCGAAATTGCTAATACTTTATCGGCACTTGGTTTAATTAAACCATTTTCATACTGAGAGACAGTTTGCTTTGTCACCCCTATCTTTTCTGCTAGCTTAGGACTGGAAATATTTTGGATTTCACGAGCCAATGTCAGCCGCATTCCATTAAACTCGGATGTAACAATGGCACCCATTTTTTACCCATCTTTCCGTACAAATTTTTTCCGCGGTTTGAATTCCGGAATACTGTCGATTTGAACGCCATACTCATTACCAGTTTCTTCCTTAAACTTAGTAATTTCATCTTCCGGAACAGCTTCTTTCCAATTCATCGGAATTGCAGAATCCAAATTCATTTCATCAACGATGCAACCATTTGCATTCAAAATTTCCAATGTACAGCTTCTGATCAATTGAGCTAAATCCAATCGGTACGTTAAAATTCCAAATCTCAAGACTTCACCGTCTACTGCTTGCTCCAATTCATCGAAGGGCTTTTCGGCTTTTTGTTGCACAGCTTTATCTTGTCCAAACAGTGACATCTGCTCATACTGGGGAACCATTTCATTCAAATCTTGATTAGCCGGAAGTCCCGAAAAAACGTAATGCATCTCACCATTCTGCAATTTGACAAGTCTATTGCGGAAATTTTCTTGGCGAAGAATCATAATGGCTGTTTTGCTGTGAGGATCATATGCCACAGCATACTTCCAGCTTCCAGAGACCATCAAAACCACACGATATCCTGCCTTTGTTAAATGTTCATGTTCATTTTGAAAGATATGTGCCCAGCCGTGCTGTCCTTTTCCGTTAGAATACATCAAATCGGCATAGACACCTTCATTTTCTTCCATGCCATGGTAGATGCTTTCAACAATCAGTTTTGCCATTGCCATTGCGGAATCTTCAAAAAATGCTTTTTTCATGTGAACCTCCTTCACAGATGAAATTATAAGCGGTGGAATTTTCTTATACTTCATATTTTACATAAATTTTGTAAAAAGTCAAGTGATCGAATGACGTTTTATGCATTCAAATACAAAAGCGCAGCACCTCCCAAAAAGTACTGCGCTTTTGTATAATTTGAGCTACCAGTTAGTCCTCCAACCCACAGCTCCCGGTCACATTCTTCAAATATTCCTCCGGGTCACCATTCAAAATCAAATCTGCATAGCCCAGTGGGTCATTGTAGATGAGATAATCCAACTCCGACCTCTGTGCCATAGTCACATCCAACGCATCCTCGACTCCGGTGCAATTGATGGAAATTTTTCTTCCATCCCGGAGCAGCAGCTCCACACATCCGGTATCCATATTAAACTTGCAAACGCTTTCATCATACTTCATGTTCGTGTCCTCCTGAAATCATGTTGTAGCTTATGTCGGTCAATCTATGATTTCGGATTTCATCTTCCACGGACACCCATATTGAATTTTCCGAAGAAAACAAATAATCCGAACCCATCTCCTATCGGAAACAAGTTCGGATTATTTTTGTTTGGTCCGAGTGGCGAGAATCGAACTCACGGCCTCTTGAACCCCATTCAAGCGCGCTACCAAAACTGCGCTACACCCGGATATCGACCGCCGCTTCCCTACCGAAGCGTGGCGACATGAAATATTATACTCAGATGCAACAGTTTTGTCAACCGATTTTTGCAATTTTCTTTGCTTTTTTTGCAAAAAGTCTGATTTTTGCGAAAGTACGCGCTTTATTTATTTTGCTCTTTTTCTTGCAGGATCTTGTCTTTTTCCAAAAGTGGTTTCAGATACTGGCCGGTAAAGCTGCCCGGCACCTCTGCCACCTGTTCCGGCGTGCCCTCGGCCACGATTTCACCGCCTGCACTGCCGCCCTCAGGGCCAAGATCGATAATATGATCGGCGCACTTGATCAGATCCAGATTGTGCTCAATGACAATGACCGTGTTGCCCGCATCCACCAGCTTTTGCAGCACCTCGATCAGGCGGTGCACGTCTGCGATGTGCAGGCCGGTAGTAGGCTCGTCCAGAATATACACGGTCTTGCCGGTGCTGCGGCGGGCCAGCTCGTTTGCCAGCTTCACGCGCTGGGCTTCGCCGCCGGAAAGGGTGGTGGCGCTCTGGCCCAGTGTTACATAACCAAGACCCACGTCCAGCAGGGTCTGCAGCTTGCGGGCGATCTTGGGCTGATTGGCAAAGAAGACCACTGCTTCCTCCACCGTCATGTTCAGCACATCGGAGATGGTCTTTTCCTTATACTTTACTTCCAGCGTTTCACGGTTGTAGCGTGCACCCTTGCACACTTCGCAGGGCACATACACATCCGGAAGAAAGTGCATTTCAATCTGTAGGATGCCGTTGCCCTCGCAGGCTTCACAACGGCCGCCCTTGACGTTGAAGCTGAAACGCCCTGGACCGTAGCCGCGCATTTTGGCATCCTGCGTCTGGGAGAACACCGTGCGGATATCATTGAACACACCGGTATAAGTGGCAGGATTGGAGCGGGGCGTACGGCCGATCGGCTGCTGGTCGATGCCGATGACCTTATCCACAAATTCCAGCCCTTCTACCCCATCACACTTGCCCGCGCGGGAACGGGCACCGTTCAGCTCGCAGGCAAGGGTCTTGTACAGGATCTCGTTGATCAGGCTGGACTTACCGGAGCCGGAAATACCGGTGACGCAGATAAACTCGCCCAGCGGGAATTTTACGTCGATGTTGCGCAGGTTGTTTTCCCGTGCGCCCTTCACGGTGAGGAAATTGCCGTTGCCGGTGCGGCGGGTCTGCGGCACGGCAATGCGCTTGCGGCCGGAGAGGTAATCGCCAGTGATGCTGCGCTTTGCCTTACAGATATCTTTGACAGAGCCCGCTGCCACGATCTCGCCGCCATGAACACCGGCCCCCGGGCCTACATCCACGATATAATCCGCGCTGCGCATGGTGTCCTCATCGTGCTCTACCACGATCACCGTATTGCCGAGGTCCCGCAGATTTTTCAGCGTAGCAATGAGCTTGTCATTATCACGCTGATGCAGACCGATGCTGGGTTCGTCCAGCACATAGAGCACACCGGAAAGTGCGCTGCCGATCTGGGTGGTCAGGCGGATGCGCTGGCTCTCGCCGCCGGAAAGGGTGCCTGCGGAACGGGCCAGCGTGAGATAATCCAGACCCACGCTCTGTAAAAACTGCAGGCGATTCCGGATCTCCTTCATGATCTGCCCGCCGATCTGCTTCTGTTTTTCGGTCAGGTGCGGCTCATTTTCTTTGATGAAGGCCAGCTCATCCCGGATGGACATTTCGCAGAAATCACTGATATTCTTATCCCCAATGGTCACGGCCAGAACTACCGGTTTCAGACGCTTGCCGTGACAGTCCGGACACTCCACGCCGGACATGAAACTGCCGATCTCCTCCTTCATCCACTCGCTGTTGGTCTCGCGGAAGCGGCGCTCCAGATTCTCCACGATGCCCTCGAAGGTATTATAATACACTCCGCTGCCGAACTCGTTGGTGCGGTGCATCTCAATTTTTTCGCCATTGGTGCCGTACAGCAAAGCATTGACAGCCTCAGTACTCATCTCTTTGATGGGCGTATCCAGCGTGAAGCCGTACTTTTTCCCAAGGCCCAGATAATACATTTCGGACACAGACCCTTCAGCATAGTACCAGCCGCTGGCCTTGATGGCTCCCTCCCGGATGGAAAGATTCCGGTTGGGCAGGATACGCTCCTCGTCCACCCGCATAAAGGTACCAAGGCCGGTACATTTTTCGCAGGCTCCCAGCGGGTTATTGAAGGAGAAGAGCCGCGGCGACAGGTCGCTGATGGAAATGCCGTGCTCCGGGCAGGCAAAGTTCTGACTGAAGGTCATGCACTCGCCGCCGATCACATCCACCTCGGCGATGCCGCCGGTAAGCGCCAGCGCAGTCTCCAGAGAATCGGCCAGACGGCCCCGGATGCCCTTGCGCAGGGCAAGACGGTCCACCACGATCTCCACTGTGTGCTTGATGTTTTTTTCCAGCTTGATCTCTTCGTCCAGATCATACATGTTTCCGTCAATTTTCACGCGGGCATAACCACCGCGGCGGGCGGCATCCAGCTCTTTCTGCTGGGTGCCCTTTCGCTGCCGTACCACCGGTGCCAGCACTTGAAATTTGGTGCCTTCTTCCAGTTTGAGCACCGCATCCACCATTTCGTCCACAGTCTGCTGGCTGATCACCCTCCCGCACACCGGGCAGTGAGGCACGCCCACGCGGGCGTACAAAAGACGCAGATAATCGTAGATTTCGGTCACAGTGCCCACGGTAGAGCGGGGGTTGTGGCTTGTAGTCTTCTGGTCGATGGAAATTGCCGGCGAGAGGCCGGTGATCTCGTCCACATCGGGCTTGTCCATTCGGCCCAGAAACATGCGTGCGTAGCTGGAAAGGCTTTCCACATAGCGGCGCTGACCATCGGCGTAGATGGTGTCAAAAGCAAGGCTCGACTTGCCCGAACCGGAAAGTCCGGTCATAACGATCAGCTTTTCCCGCGGAAGGGTCAGATTTACATTTTTCAGGTTGTGCTCGCGGGCACCTCTGATGACGATCTTATCGTTTGCCAAGGTATTTTCTCCCTTTTCGTTGTGTCTGTGAATGGTTCTGTTTGCGCTCTGTCTCAGCGGCAGAGTCTACCGTCGGGTTCTCGCCGCGGCGCAGGCGGTCGATCTGGTCACGCAGGAAGGCTGCATGCTCAAATTCCAGCAGCTTCGCCGCCTCCTTCATCTCACGGGTCAGGCGCTCGATGGCGGCTTCCCGCTCCATCCTGCCCATGCGGCGGGTGTTCAGCTTAGCGTTCTCCGCTTTATCGCTGATCTCAATGCTGTCTGCAATGGCCTTGACGATGGTTTTGGGCACGATGCCGTGTTCCTGGTTATAGGCCATCTGGATGGCGCGGCGGCGTTCGGTTTCGGTGATGGCACGGTCCATACTGTCGGTGACGACATCCGCGTACATGATCACAAGGCCCTCGGCGTTGCGGGCTGCGCGGCCAATGGTCTGGATCAGGCTGGTCTCACTGCGCAGGAAGCCCTCTTTATCCGCGTCCAGAATGGCCACAAGGCTCACCTCCGGCAGATCCAGACCCTCGCGCAGCAGATTGATGCCCACCACAACATCGATGCTGCCCAGCCGCAGATCCTTGATGATTTCCATCCGCTCGAAGGTATCCACTTCGTGATGCATATACTTGACCTTGATCCCCTGCTCGGTGAGGTAATCGGTCAGGTCCTCGGCCATTTTCTTGGTCAGGGTGGTCACAAGAACGCGCTCATGCCGCTGGATGCGGGTGTTGATCTCGCCCAGCAGATCCACCACCTGCCCTTCCACCGGGCGCACCGAGATCAGCGGGTCCAGAAGGCCGGTGGGCCGGATGACCTGCTGCGCCACCTGCGTGCTGTTCTGCCGCTCGTAGTCGCCGGGCGTAGCCGAAACAAAGATCATCTGGTTAAGCTTGGATTCCACTTCCTCAAACTTCAGCGGTCGGTTATCAAAGGCCGACGGCAGTCGGAAGCCATACTCCACCAGTGTTTTTTTGCGGGCATAGTCTCCGCCGTACATGGCGCGCACCTGCGGCAGGGTGACATGGCTCTCATCCACAAACAGCAGAAAATCGTCCGGGAAATAATCCAGCAGGGTGGTGGGCATACTGCCCGGTTTTCGGCCGGAGAGCACTGCCGAATAGTTCTCGATACCCTTGCACATGCCCACCTCGTTGAGCATTTCAATGTCGTAATTGGTGCGCTGGGCAATGCGCTGGGCTTCGATAAGCTTGCCCTCTGCGGTGAACTGCTTCACCTGCGCGTCACACTCGGCACGAATCTTTTCCAGTGCGGCGGCCTTCTTCTCGGCGCTGACGATGTAGTGGCTGGCCGGGAAGATGGCCACATGCTTGACCACATTCTGCTTGGCACCGGTAAGCGGATTGAACTCGGTGATGCGGTCGATCTCGTCCCCGAAAAACTCCACCCGGATGGCAAGCTCGCTCATATAGGCAAGGTAGATGTCCACGATGTCGCCGTGGACGCGGAACTTATTGCGCACAAAATTCACATCATTGCGTTCATATTGCAGTGTCACAAGCTTCTGACACAGCGCATCCCGCTCCATCTGCATGCCGGGCCGCAGGCTGATGACCATGCTGCGGTAGTCGATAGGATCGCCCAGCGAGTAGATGCAGGACACCGAAGCTACAATGATCACGTCCCGCCGCTCCGAAAGTGCCGCCGTAGCCGAGTGGCGCAGACGGTCGATCTCGTCATTGATGGCACTGTCCTTTTCGATATAGGTGTCGGTGCTGGGGATATAGGCTTCCGGCTGGTAGTAATCGTAGTAGCTGACGAAATACTCCACCGCATTGTTGGGGAAAAAGGAGCGGAACTCGGTGCACAGTTGTGCCGCCAGTGTTTTATTGTGGGCCAGCACCAGCGTGGGGCGGTTGCATTTTGCGATCACATTTGCCATGGTAAAGGTCTTGCCGCTGCCAGTAACGCCCAGCAGGGTCTGGCAGCGGTCGCCGCGCTCCACGCCCTCCACCAATGTTTCAATAGCCTGCGGCTGGTCGCCGGTGGGCTGGTAAGAGGATACCAGTTCAAATTTTTCGTCTGCCATCTTCCCTCTCCTCTCCGGCCCTTGCGCAAAGAACCGCAATCAGTTGTATTTTACGTTTTAGTTATAGCACAGCAGTTTTATAATGTAAACAGTTCTTTGTGAAAACCATCCTGACAGCTGTTAATTCGGCCGGCACATGATGAAAGCCGCTTCCCATTTCCGATAAAGCTCACGGCCAGAACAACGTACCGGTCCTGAAATCATAGATCGGCAGACGGTTGGCATCCCGCATGGAGAAATATTCCGTATCGGTCAGGATGAAGTGGTCCAGCAAATAGATGTTCACCAGACCCAGTGCCTGAGCGATGCTGCCGGTGGCTTCTATGTCCTCCATGGAGGGCAGTGCCGCACCGTTGGGGTGATTATGGCAGAGCACTACCGTGTCGGTGCCACCCTTGATAGCCGCAGCCACCACGCTCTTGATCTCCAGACTTACCCGGTCAGAGGTGCCTTCCCGCAGCCAGACCGCCGCCCGCACCCGTTTGCGGCTGTCCAGACTCACCAGCATGGCGCGCTCGTAGTCTGACCATGCAAACTTTGCCATGAGGTAGCTGCCCATCTGCTCGGTAGTCTTGATGCAGCGGGTGGTGCTGGTTCGGCTGCGGCTGTAATAACGGCAGATCTGCGGCAGCAGATGCAGCATCCGGGCGGTGGCAGGGCCCACACCCTCCACGGTGCACAGCTCCTCCTCACTGGCCTCCAGTACCGCCGCAAAATCACCAAAACGATCGATGAGGTCATGTGCGATGCCGTTGGTGTCCTTCTGCGCATTGGTGAGGTACAGCACATATTCCAGTGCTTCGTGCTCGGCCAGACTGTCCAGCCCGTAGTTCTGCACCCGTTCGCGCATCCGCTGGCGATGCCCCTGATGCCGTTTGTGTTCTGCCATTGCCGGTACTCTCCTTCTTGTTCATTCCCTATAATAGTACCCATTTTGCATCGGGAACTCAAGGCTTTGGGGAAAAATAGTTTTGATCCGGGACGTTTCCGCGTTGACTTGCAGCCGTGGCTGTATTACTATAAAGGTATCTTTTGAGATTTGAGGAACCATTTATGAAACAGTATACCGCAACCGCCAACGACGACGGCGTTCGTCTTTCCCGCTTTGTGCAGAGCGTGACCCGCGATTTTCCCACCAGCCTGCTGTACAAGAGCTTCCGCAACAAGCGTGTGAAGGTGAACGGAAAAAAGGCCGCGCCGGAGTACCGCATCCAGACAGGGGATCTGATCGAATTGTACATCAACGACGAGTTTTTCCCGACGGAGGGTGCAAAGCCGGTGCAGAAGGCTGCCCCCAAAAAGCAGCCCAATCAGCCCAGGGTGACTGTCATCTACGAGGACGAAAACATTGCTGTTCTGTACAAGCCCACCCACCTGCTGTGCCATAGTGACCGCACCGGCGACGCAAACCTTGTGGACGCTTTTACCCAGTATCTGGCCGAAAAAGGCGAATACGACCCCCACGGCGAGAACCGCTTCAAGCCCGGTATCTGCAACCGGCTGGACCGTGGCACCGAGGGCCTTGTGATTGCAGCCAAGAGCTATACCGCCCTGCGGGACATGAATGAGATCATCCGCACCGATCTGCTCAAGAAGGAATACTACACCATCACGGTGGGCATCCCGCAGTCGGGACGGTTCACCGCATGGTGGGAGCACGACGAAAAAAACAATAAGGTGAGCATCCACGCACACCAGTCGCAGGACGAGCGCCGCAAGCAGATCATTACGGATGTAGACGTACTGCGTACCGCCGGGCCTTTTGCGCTGTGCCGGATCGGCCTTATCACCGGCCGCACCCACCAGATCCGCGCCCACCTTGCCTACCTTGGCCGCCCGGTACTGGGCGACATCAAGTACGGCAACCGCAAAATGAACGAGCGCACCGGCACCAAAACGCAGGCCCTGTGCGCCGTGCGCGTCAGCTTTCTGGACATTCCTGAAGAGAACAGCCTGCATTACCTTTCCGGCAAGGTCATCAAGCTGAAGGACCCGCAGATCGTAAAGCAGTTTGATGCACTGGATAAAAGCAAGGCGGATGGGGAAAACGACCATGCATAAAATCGACATGACCACGTGGCCGCGGACAGAGCTGTTCCGGTTCTTTTCCGGAGTGTCACAGCCATTTTACAGCGTCACCTTCCGGGTGGACGTGACGAATCTCCATGCCTACACCAAAGCCCGCGGCATTTCCTTTTATTATGCCCTCGGCTATCTCGTGACCGATGCCGTGAACAGCGTGGTGAATTTCCGCTATACCATCCGGGACGGCGAGGTCTGGCTTCTGGATAAGCGCATCCCCAGCCTGACCGACCTGAAGCCCGGCAGTGAGCAGTTCCACATCGTCACACTGCCCAAGACCGGCACGCTGGACGAGTTCTGCTGCGCCGCAAAAGCTAAGAGCGCTGCACAGAAGAGCTTTCTGGATCAGGACTGCGAGACGGACGCGCTGATCTACATTTCCACCACGCCGTGGTTTGATTTGACCAGCTGCACCAACGAGCGGGATTTTGACAAAGACGACGCCATCCCCCGCATCACATGGGGCAAGTATGTCCCGGAAAACGGCCGCGAAACGCTGGGCATGAGCCTTGAGGTGAGCCACCGGTTCATCGATGGGTATCACTTGGGGCAGTTTTATCAAACGCTTCAAAAAAGCATTGATGAATTGTAAAAAACGGCTGCTGTACTTTACCGTACAGCAGCCATTTTTCTCTTTGTTCTTTACTTTTTGTCGGAGTCCTGCTCCGCCTTTTCCTGCGATTCCTGTTCACGGCGCAGCTCTTTGATGCGCTTTTTCTCGCTCTGGACATGGGGCCATGGCCAGCTGAAGCCCTCATTCTCGCGGCACCATTTGACCAGCGGATAGAACGCGAAGGCCAGACCGAAGAGGTACAGCAGAGCGTACAGCAGGGCATCCAGCGTGATGAGCGCATCCAGTGCACCGATCACCGCCACCACACAGCCTGCCTTCAGGAAGAACAGGCCATTCTGGCGGCAGTATTCCTCAAAGTGCTCCGCTTTGACGGCACGGCGGCCCTGATCGCCCCAGACACGGGGATTTTTCATGACCGAATAGCCGTAGAATACCATCATCAGGCCAAGGGTGAGCTGAAAGCCAAAAAACATTTATGATACCTCTTAATCTTCAAACAGCGGCTTCATCAGGGGCAGGAAGTCCAGCGTTGCAAAATAATCACGCGGCGTCTCGGCACGGCGGATCAGACGGTGGGTGCCGTCCTCGCACAGCAGCACCTCTGCGCTGCGCAGCTTGCCGTTGTAGTTGTAACCCATGGCAGAACCGTGTGCACCGGTATCGTGGATGTAGACGATATCGCCAATGTCGATCTTGGGCAGCATACGGTCGATGGCAAACTTGTCGTTGTTCTCGCACAGACCGCCCACCACATCATACATGTGGTCGCAGGGCTCGTTTTCCTTGCCCAGCACAGTGATGTGATGGTATGCGCCATACATGGCGGGACGCATCAGGTTGGCAGCACAGGCGTCCAGACCGATGTACTCCTTATAGATATGCTTTTCGTGGATGGCCGTTGCCACCAGAGCACCGTAGGGGCCGGTGGTAAAGCGGCCCATCTCGGTAAAGATGGCCACATCACCCATGCCGGCGGGCACCAGGATCTCCTCAAACTTTCTGCGCACGCCTTCACCGATGGCCATGATGTCGTTTTCGGTCTGCTCCGGACGGTACGGGATGCCCACACCGCCGGACAGGTTGATGTAGCCGATGTGCACGCCGGTGGCCTTCTGCACCCGGACTGCCAGCTGGAACAGGATGCCTGCCAGCTCCGGATAGTATTCATCGGAAATGGTGTTGGAGGCGAGGAAGGCGTGGATGCCGAAGTTCTTGGCGCCCTTTGCAGCCAGCTTCTTGTAGCTTTCGATCATCTGCTCCTCGGTCATACCATACTTGGCATCGCCGGGCTTGTCCATGACCTGAAAGCCCTCTTCGCTCTCGCCCAGACTGAAGGTGCCGCCCGGGTTATAGCGGCAGAAGATGTTCTCCGGCACGCCGGCGACACGCTCCAGAAATTCCACCATGGTGGCATCGTCCAGATTGATATAGGCACCCAGCTCGTAGGCCTTCTTCATATCTTCCACGGGAGTCTGGTTGGAGGAGAACATGATATCGCTGCCGGAGAAGCCGCACACCTCGCTGAGCATCAGCTCGGTCAGGGACGAGCAGTCCACGCCGCAGCCCTCCTCTTTGAGGATCTGCAGGATGACAGGGTTCGGCAGAGCCTTGACGGCAAAATACTCCTTGAAGCCTTTGTTCCAGCTGAATGCCTTGTTGATGCGGCGGGCATTTTCACGGATGCCCTTCTCGTCGTAGACATGGAACGGCGTGGGCACATCCTGAATGATCTCCTGTGCCATCGCCTCGGTCAGAAACGGTTTCTTTTCCATAGTAACATCCCTCTCATTTTATATACACGCGGCCGATTGCCGCAGTGACGTTGGTAGAAGCTCCTCCCGTCATCGCTGACGCGATGCCGCCTCCCTCTTTGAGGGGGCTGTCTGCGCAGCAGACTGGGGGAGTTTACAGCTTCAGATTCTGGCGGGTGGGGGTGAAGGTCGGGATCATCTTTGCCAGCTGCTGCACCACACCCTCATCGTTGTGCTGGGCGGCTTTGGCAAGCTCCTGCAGCTGCTCGTAGAACTCGGCAAGGTCAATGCTGCGGGGCGAGGCCACAAAGATCTTGTTATGCTGGGTGCGGCGCATCTTGTCCTGCTCCTCGTCCATCATCAGCTCTTCATAGAGCTTCTCGCCCGGACGCAGACCTACGATCTTGATCTCCATATTCACGCCCGGCTCATAGCCGTAAAAGCGGATGAGCTGCTTTGCCAAATCCATGATCTTGACCGGCTCGCCCATGTCCAGCACATAGATATTGCCGCTTTCGGCCAGCGCACCGGCCTGCAGCACCAGTTGGGCCGCTTCCGGAATGGTCATAAAGTAGCGCTCAATGTTGGGGTCCGTCAGGGTGACAGGCCCGCCTTTTTTGATCTGGGCCTCAAACAGCGGAATGACGCTGCCGTGGCTGCCCAGCACATTGCCAAAACGCACAGCCACACACTTCATATCCGTGTTGCCCGCAAAGGTCTGGATGAGCATTTCGCAGATGCGCTTGGTACAGCCCATCACACTGGTGGGGTTCACAGCCTTATCGGTGGAAAGCTGCACGAACCGCTCCACGTCGTGCTCGCTGGCGCTCACCAGAAGGTTCTTGGTTCCCAGAACATTATTCTTCACGGCCTCGGCAGGGCTCACCTCCATGAGCGGCACATGCTTGTGAGCCGCCGCGTGGAACACCACCGTGGGGTGATAGGTCTCAAACACCTCGTCCAGCCGTTTTTTGTCCCGGATGGAACCCACCAGCACCGTTACCGGGATATCCCGGCCGTACTTCTGCTGCAGCTCCATCAAAAGCTCATAGGCGCAGTTCTCGTAGATATCAAAAATAAGCAGCTTGCCGGGCTTGAAGCGCATCACCTGACGGCACAGCTCGCTGCCGATGGAGCCGCCGCCGCCCGTGACCAGAACAGTCTTGCCGGTAAGGTAGCCGGAGATCTGGTCCGTATCCAGCGTCACCTCATCGCGGGAAAGGAAATCCGCCGGGTTCAGCTCGCGGAAGGCTCCCTGCTGGGGTGCGCCGCTGCCCACCAGCTGCGGGTCGCTGAGCAGCTGCACCGCACAATGGGTGCTGACACACAGGTCGATGACATGGTTCAGTTTGCTGCCCTTCAGGGTGGGGATGGCAATGATGATGCTGTGGATGCCGTAGCGATTGCACAGCTCCGGGATATCCTCCAGCGTGCCCTTCACCGGCACCCCGTGGATGGTCTGGTTCAGCTTTGCGGGGTCGTCATCGACCGCCACCACAGCATGCCCGTATTCCTTATTGGACTTGCACACGTTGATGGCCCATGCACCGGCCTCTCCTGCACCCACGATCATCACGGGCCGGTTGGGGTCTCTGCTGGCAGAGCCGCGCAGCTTTTCGCCCAGCGGGTGGTTCAGGAACAACCGCCATGCCAGACGGCTGCCGCCCACCAGCAGGAAGATAAGCACCGCTGCCATGCAGTTGGCAGAGTTGAACAGCACACCGTGGATGCACAGACGGTTGACACCGTAGACGATAACGGTAGGCACAGCCACCGTTCCCGCCAGACGCATCAGGTCGCGTTCACCGGCGTACTTCCACAGTACGGAGTACAGCCCGCTGAACAGAAAGCTGGCAATGTACACCGCCACGATCCATGGCAGATTTTCGTACAGAAGCTCACGGTTATGCGGCCACCAGGTGGCTTCCACTGCTCCGTCTGCCCGCAGCAGAAGCGCAAAATAAAAGCTGAATGCAACAATGGCTGCATCCAGCAGCACAAGCAGCGCCCGGCGCGCAAGCACCTGCGGCGTGTTCTTTTTATCTTTCACAAAAAAGTCCTCTTTTTGCACACGGCGTAAAACGCCGCTGTTTTTTCCGGAAGGAGCTTCCGGCGTTCCGGCCTGCCCGGCGCACCGGACAGTCCTATCTTTATATTATACTCAGAAGCGCGGGGAATGTCCAGAAAATTTGCAGGAAAGGCGTCCCCTTGCGGGAAGCTGCCACCTCAGGCGGCTGATGAGGGCGCAGGACAGCAGTATTTTACCCTAAATCCCCCCTCATCCGGCGCGGGTGCGCCCCGCAGCAGGCTGCCTGCTTTTTGTCCGGATAGCTTTCACTTCCTCCCCCAGCCCCAGCGGCCATGCCGCCAGCAGGAATGCTGCCGCCGTCATGCAGCCGCCCGACCCCAGAGCCGCCAGCTGCATGGGCAGTTCCGACCTCAGGCCGTCCGCAAGCAGCCCTTTCAAAAAAGCACCCGCCCCTGCTGCCAGCAGCGCCGCCAGAGCAGGCGCACCCAGCCAGCGGCGGAAAGCGTGCCGCGTGCCGCTGGAAAACAACAGCCGCCCGGTGTTGGCAATGCAGGTGTACAGGCTGGAAAGCAGGATCACTGCCAGAAATCCCTTCATGCCAAAGCGCGGCAGCAGCACCACCACCCCGCCAATGCGCAGGACGGAGTCCCACACGCTGTAGCGGAACGCGGCCTTCTGCTCCCCCACCCCTTTCATGGCTCCGTCTACCATGCTTTCCAGATACATCAGCGGCATGGCGGGGGCCAGCGTTTCCAGATAAAACCCGGCTTCGGCGCTGCGGTATAAAAGCTGTGCCAGCGGGCGTCCCCACACCCAGAACAGCGTCCCCGCCAATGCAGAAAAATAGCCGGTGAGCCGCAGCATCCGGTCCAAAAGCGCATTGAGACGTTTGGTTTGGCCCAGAATATGGGCCTGCGTGATCTCCGGCATCAGCAGCACCGAAAGACTCCCCAGCAGCCCAAAGGGAAAGGTGAGCAGCGGCAGAGCCATGCCCTTGAGCACCCCGTACTGCTCCAGTGCTGCGCTGCGCCCGCCTGCTTTTGCCAGATATACCGCAAGGCAGGCGGGCACCAGCATGTTCTCTGCGGTGTGCAGGGCGCTTGCCAGCACCCGCCCGCCCTCCACCGGCCACAGGATCTCCCACAGACGGCGGGCAGGGTCTGCCGGGCGGACGGCTCTCTGCCCCGCAAAAGCGCTGCGGGCATCCCGCCGGTAAAAGATCAGCATACACAGCGCCGACACCGCTTCGCTGACGGCTGTTGCCCCCAGCACCAGCATACAGCGCACGCCCACGGCAGCCCCTTCGGTACGGGTGAGTGCCAGAGCTACCAGCGCAATGCGCACCGTCTGTTCGGTAAGCTGGCTAAACACATTGGGGGCCACATGCCGCCGGGCGATGAAAAAGCCCCGCAGGACCGCAGACACTGCCATCCACGGCATTCCCAGCGCTGAAACGCGCAACGCTCCGGCGGCACGGACATCGCCAAGCCACCACCGGGCTGCAAGATCCGCTGTTGCCAGCTGCAGCGCGGCGGCAAACAGCCCCAGCAGAAGCCCCGCCGCCAGCAGACGCCGCAGCATTCCCCGGGCCGCACCGCGGGCAGTGTCCGGACCGCTGAGTTCTTCGGCCATGAGCCGGGTAGCTGCCACCGAGACGCCCGCCGTTGCCAGCGTGATGAACAGCGAGTACACCGCCAGCACCAGTTGATACAGGCCCATCCCCTCGCCGCCCAGCTCGTTTGCCAGCCAGATGCGCAGCCCCATTCCGGCCAGCCGCAGCACCACGTCTGAGCCGGTAAGCAGCGCCGCATTTTTTAAATAGCTCTGCCGCATGGCACACCCCCTCCTGACGGTCACAGTCTCTCTTTTCAGCCTATGCATCTGCGCTCTGAAAAAGACGAGCGGCGCGGCGGGTTGTTTCCCGCGCACTTTTATGGTATAGTAAAGGGGCGGCCTTTGCAGCCGTATTCTGATCAAGGAGGAAGCACACGGCAAACGCCCCGCGCCCGCCGTGCGCAAAAAGAGAATGAGCGAAGAATGCACCCATGACTGCTCCAGCTGCGGAGCAGCATGTTCTTCCCGCGATGCAGCGCCCAAGCATGACGCACCCAACCCCAACAGCAGCGTCAAAAAGGTCATCGGCGTTGTGTCCGGCAAAGGCGGCGTTGGCAAGAGCATGACCAGCGCCCTGCTGGCCTGCGCCATGGCACGCCGCGGCTACCACTGCGGCATTCTGGATGCCGACATCACCGGCCCTTCCATCCCGAAGCTGTTCGGCATCCATGGCCGCGCTATGGCCGACGACAAGGGCTGCTGGCCCATCCAGAGCCGCATGGGCATCGATGTCATGAGCATCAACCTGCTGGTGGAAAATGAGGAAGACCCCGTTGTGTGGCGCGGCCCGGTCATTGCCGGTGCCGTCAAGCAGTTCTGGACCGATGTGGTCTGGAAGGACGTGGACTTCCTGTTCGTGGACATGCCCCCGGGAACCGGTGATGTGCCCCTGACCGTGTTCCAGAGCCTGCCGGTGGACGGCATCGTGGTGGTGGCAAGCCCGCAGGAGCTGGTGAGCATGATCGTGGCCAAGGCCGTGAACATGGCTGAAATGATGAAGGTGCCCATGCTGGGCATCGTGGAGAACATGAGCTACATCGTCTGCCCCGACTGTGGCAAGCACATCAATGTGTTCGGCAACAGCCATGTGGACGAGGTGGCCGCAAAGCATCACCTGCCCGTGCTGGCAAAGTGCCCCATCGATCCCCAGCTGGCTCAGTTGTCCGATGCCGGCATGATCGAGACCTACGGCGGCGAGTATCTGGAAGGTGCCGCAGACGCCTGCGAAAAGCTGCTGAAATGATCTGACCCTCTGGCTGCTGCACAAACTGCTGTGCAGCAGCCTTTTTGTTGCCGGAAGCGGCATCTGTGCAAAAGGCATTCTTTTCCGCTTTAAAAAACAAGGCATCGTGCGGTTTTTTTCTTTTATTTTTCGTTTTGTGAAGCGGTTTCAACTTTTCATCTGTTTTTTTGAAACATTTTCTGCTTTTTCGCTATTGTCAAACCCACAGGAAAGCTTTATAATAATAAAGCGGTCTGCAGCCATAAGCAGGCCGGTGTGTAAGAACGGAAATCCGGGATCGTCCCCAAAGCGTTTTAGCAGCGCGTCCGCTGTGCGGCGGGCCGGGCGGTCTCGTCTTTTTCAAATTTTATAGAGTAATTGGGAAAAGGAGTATTCTACTATGCTGACAAATGAATACCTGAAGCGCGTTTACGAAGGTCTGGAAAAGCGCAATGCCAACGAGCCTGAGTTCCTGCAGGCTGTGCGCGAGGTTCTGGAGAGCATCCAGCCCGTTGTGGAGAAGCACCCTGAGTACGAGAAGGCCGGCCTCATCGAGCGTCTGGTCGAGCCGGAGCGTATCATCACCTTCCGTGTGCCCTGGGTTGACGATCAGGGCAAGGTTCAGGTGAACCGCGGCTACCGTGTGCAGTTCAACAGCGCCATCGGCCCCTACAAGGGCGGCCTGCGCTTCCATCCCTCTGTCAATCAGGGCATCCTGAAGTTCCTCGGCTTTGAGCAGACCTTCAAGAACAGCCTGACCACCCTGCCCATGGGCGGCGGCAAGGGCGGCTCTGACTTCGATCCCCACGGCAAGAGCGACATGGAAGTGATGCGCTTCTGCCAGAGCTTCATGACCGAGCTGTACCGCCACATCGGCCAGTTCGTGGACTGCCCCGCCGGTGATATCGGTGTCGGCGGCCGTGAGGTCGGCTATATGTTCGGCCAGTACAAGCGCCTGACCAACAGCTTCCAGGGCGGCATGCTCACCGGCAAGGGCCTGACCTTCGGCGGCTCTCTGGCCCGCACCGAGGCTACCGGCTACGGCCTGTGCTACTTCACCGCTGAGGCTCTGAAGTGCATGCGCAACGACAGCTTCCAGGGCAAGACCGTGGTCATCTCCGGTTCCGGCAACGTGGCGATCTACGCCTGCGAGAAGGCTACCCAGCTGGGTGCCAAGGTCGTTACCATGTCCGACTCCAACGGCTATGTCTACGATCCCAACGGCATTGATCTGGCCTACGTCAAGGATCTGAAGGAAGTCCGCCGCGGCCGTATCAAGGAGTACGCCGAGACCCACGAGGGTGTAACCTATGTTGCAGATTGCACCAAGGTCTGGACTGTCCCCTGTGACATTGCCCTGCCCTGCGCAACCCAGAACGAGATCAACAAGGAGTCCGCTGAGGCTCTGGTGAAGGGCGGCTGCACCGTGGTCTGCGAGGGCGCCAACATGCCCAGCACCCCGGAGGCCATCGAGGTCTACCTGTCCAACGGCATCCTGTACGGACCCGCAAAGGCTTCCAACGCAGGCGGCGTGGCTACCTCCGGTCTGGAGATGAGCCAGAACTCCGAGCGTCTGAGCTGGACCTTTGAAGAGGTCGATGCCAAGCTGAAGGGCATCATGGAGGGCATCTTCCATGCTTCCTACGATGCATCTGTGGCTGCCGGTTCCGAGGGCAACCTGATGGTCGGTGCAAACTGCGCCGGCTTCCTGAAGGTTGCAACCGCCATGATGGCACAGGGCATCACCTACTAAGTCATACCACGTCGTCTAAGAGCCGCGCCCGCAGGGGTGCGGCTCTTTTTTGGTATAACCCCGCCCCGCTCTGCCCACACTGGCAGTATCTTATGGCAGAAAGGGAGTTTTGTATGGACGAGCAGATGTTTTGTTTTCAGTGTGAGCAGGCGGCGGGCTGCACCGCCTGCACCGGCGCAGCGGGGGTGTGCGGCAAGTCGGCCGAGACAGCCGCCGCACAGGACCGGCTCACCGGGGCGCTCATCGCGTTTGCCGGGCAGCTCATCGCGGCGGGGCGCGGCCCGGCCCCGGAACAGGCCCGGCTGCTGATGCAGGGGCTGTTCACCACCATTACCAACGTGAACTTTGACCCCGCCGCCGTGGACGCGCTGACCCGCCGGGTGCACGACGCCAGCCCCGGCACCGGCCCGGACTACGACATGCAGGCCCTCTGGCGGGAACCGGACGCCGACCGGCGCAGCCTGAAATGCTTTGTGCTGTTCAGCCTGCGGGGCATGGCCGCCTACAACTACCACGCCCGGGTGCTGGGCCGCATCGACCCGGAGCTGGACCGGTTCTTCTGTACCGCCCTGCAGGCCGTGGGCGACCCCGGCCAGACCACCGACGCCCTGTGGCAGCTGGTGCAGGCCACAGGAGAAGCCAGCTACCGCTGCATGGAGCTGCTGGACGCGGCCAACACCGGCGCGTTTGGCGATCCGGAACCGGTGCAGGTGCCCCTGACCATTGAAAAGGGGCCGTTCATCGTGATTTCCGGCCACGACCTCTACGACGCACAGCAGCTGCTGGAACAGACCGCAGGCCGGGGCGTCAACGTCTACACCCACTCGGAGATGCTGCCCGCCCACGGCTACCCGGAGCTGAAGCGCCGCTACCCCCACCTCAAGGGCAACTTTGGCACCGCATGGCAGAACCAGCAGCGGGAGTTCGAGGACATCCCCGCGCCCATCCTGTTCACCACCAACTGCATCATGCCCCTGCGCGCCAGCTACGCCGACCGGGTGTTCACCACCTCGGTGGTGGCTTACCCCGGCGTGCCCCACATCGACGAAGGGCGCGACTTTTCCCCGGTGATCGAAAAGGCGCTGGCGCTGGGCGGCTACGCGCAGGACACCCTGCTGCCCGGCCTGAACGGCGGCTCCACGGTGACCACCGGTTTTGCCCGCACCGCCGTGCTGCAGCACGCGGACGAGATCGTGCAGGCGGTGCGGGACGGTAAGCTGCGGCACTTCTTTCTGGTGGGCGGCTGCGACGGCACCCGGCCCAGCCGCCGCTACTACACCGAGTTTGCCCGCCTTACCCCGCCCGACACCATCCTGCTGACCCTGGCCTGCGGCAAGTTCCGCCTGAACGACCTGCCCCTTGGCACCGTGCCGGGCACCGGCCTGCCCCGCATCCTGGACGTGGGCCAGTGCAACGACGCCTACAGCGCCATCCGCATCGCATTGGCGCTGGCCGACGCCTTTGGCTGCGGCGTCAACGACCTGCCCCTCTCGCTGGTGCTGTGCTGGTTTGAGCAGAAGGCCGTGTGCATCCTCATCGCGCTGCTGGCGCTGGGCATCCGGAACATCCGGCTGGGGCCTACCCTGCCCCCGTTCCTCTCGCCGGTCATTGTGGCTGCCCTTCAGCAAAAGTACGATTTAAAAGCCGTAACAACGCCGGAAAATGACCTGCAGGCCATTCTGGGCAGACATTGAGCCTGCACTGTTCTCACTATAGCTACAACTGACCGCCGTACGCGGCGTTTCGCACAAGAAGCAGTGGAAAGCTGTTGTTATATTTGGTGCAGCTGTCACTTGAAGATTCTTCACGAGCCGCTATAATAATAAGTACCGGAACAAAGGCGTTCTGCAAGGGGCTATTTTGCCCTTTGCGGGGCGCTTTTCTTTTTTGTCAGAATGCGGAGGGTGCCGCATCCGGTGAGGATTTTATAAAGGATGGGAAAGTCTATGGAAAACTTTACAGAGCAGAAAAACACCCTTGGTCTGTATGACCCACAGTTTGAGCACGATGCATGCGGCATTGGCGCTGTGGTAGACATCAAGGGCCGCAAGAGCCATCAGACGGTGGACGATGCGCTGTCCATTGTGGAACGGCTGGAGCATCGTGCCGGCAAGGATGCTGAAGGCAAGACCGGTGACGGCGTGGGCATCATGCTGCAGATCAGCCACAAGTTCTTCTCCAAAGTGGCCGAAGAGCTGAACATCAGCCTTGGCAATGAACGCGAATATGGCGTGGGCATGTTCTTCTTCCCGCAGAGCGAGCATCTGCGTGCGCAGGCCATGAAGCTGTTCGAGGTGGTCACCCGCAAAGAGGGCCTTGAGTTTCTGGCATGGCGCAAGGTGCCCGTGAACCCGGACGCCGTTGGTCAGAAGGCCCGCGACTGCATGCCCGCCATCTGGCAGTGCTTCATTAAAAAGCCCGCCAAGGTGAGCAAGGGCATTGATTTTGACCGCAAGCTGTATATCGTGCGCCGCGTGTTCGAGCAGGCCAGCAACGGCACCTATGTGCCCAGCCTGTCCAGCCGCACCATCGTTTACAAGGGCATGTTCCTCGTGCATGATCTGCGCCTGTTCTATGCCGACCTGCAGGACCCCGATTACGAGTCTGCCATTGGCATGGTGCACAGCCGCTTCTCCACCAACACCAACCCCAGCTGGATGCGCGCCCACCCCAACCGTTTTATCCTGCACAACGGTGAGATCAACACCATCAAGGGCAACACGGATGCCATGCTGGCCCGTGAAGAGAGCATTTCCAGCTCCATCATGCAGGACGACATGAACAAGATTCTGCCCATCATCAACACTTCCGGTTCCGACTCCGCCATGCTGGACAACGCGCTGGAATTTATGGTGATGAACGGCATGGATCTGCCGCTGGCCGTGATGATCACCATTCCCGAGCCGTGGGAGAACAACAAGAACATCAGCCAGAAAAAGCGCGATTTCTACCAGTATTACGCCACCATGCTGGAGCCCTGGGACGGCCCCGCCGCCATCCTCTTCTCGGACGGTGACGTGATGGGCGCTGTGCTGGACCGCAACGGCCTGCGTCCCAGCCGCTATTACATCACCAAGGACGGACGCATGATCCTGTCCTCCGAGGTGGGTGTGCTGGAATGCGAGCCGGATAACATTCTGGTCAAGGATCGTCTGCGCCCCGGCAAAATGCTGCTGGTGGATACCGTCAAGGGTGAAGTGGTGGATGACGAAAAGCTCAAGGAGTTTTACGCCAGCCGTGAGCCCTACGGTGAGTGGATCGATCGCAATCTGGTGCAGCTCAGCAAGCTGAAGATCCCCAATGTGAAGGTGGAAAGCTACACCGGCGATCAGCTCACCCGCCTGCAAAAGGTGTTCGGCTACAAGTATGAGGATGTGAACACCTTGATCCTCTCCATGGCCCGGGCAGGCGCAGAGCCTTCCGGCGCTATGGGCACCGACACCCCGCTGGCCGTGCTGAGCAACCAGCATCCGCCGCTGTTCAACTATTTCAAGCAGCGCTTTGCGCAGGTGACGAACCCGCCCATCGATGCCATCCGTGAAAAGGTGGTCACTTCCACCAGCGTATACATCGGTGCCCACGGTAACCTGCTGGAGGATAAGCCCGAGAACTGCAAGGTCCTCAAGGTGCACAACCCCATTCTGACCAATACCGACCTGCTGAAGATCAAGTACATGAATGTGCCCGGCTTCAAGGTCGCTACAGTCTCCATCAATTACTACAAGAACACCAGTCTGGAAAAGGCCATTGACCGCGTCTTCCTTGAAGTGGATCGTGCTTACAAGGAGGGTGCCAATATCATCATCCTGTCCGACCGCGATGTGGATGAATACCATGTGACCATCCCCAGTCTGCTGGCAGTGTCGGCGGTTTCGCAGTACCTGATCCGCACCAAGAAGAGCACTGCGCTGGCCCTCATTCTGGAAAGCGCAGAACCCCGCGAGGTGCACCACTTTGCCACCCTGCTGGGCTATGGTGCCTGCGCCATCAACCCCTATCTGGCACATGAGACCATTGGTCAGCTCATCGACGAAGGCCTGCTGGATAAGGACTACTACGCAGCTGTGGAGGACTACGACAACGCCATCCTGAACGGCATCGTAAAGATTGCCTCCAAGATGGGCATTTCCACCATCCAGAGCTACCAGAGCAGCCAGATCTTTGAGGCAGTGGGCATCTCCAAGGATGTCATCGATAAGTACTTCACCGGCACCGTGAGCCGTGTGGGCGGCATCACCGTTGAGGACATTCAGGCCGATGTGGAGGCCCTGCACAATGCAGCCTTTGACCCGCTGGGTCTGGACATCAACATGGAGTTGGCCGACAGCGGTGCCCACAAATTCCGCAGCGGCAAGGAAGAACATCTGTTCAATCCCCAGACCATCCATCTGTTCCAGAAGGCCTGCTGGACCAACGATTACTCTGCTTTCAAGCAGTTCACCAGCACGGTGGACAACATGGGCACCGACGGCGTGCATCTGCGCAGCCTGCTGGACTTCAACTATGCTCCTGACGGCGGCATTCCGCTGGAAGAGGTGGAGCCGGTGTCCAGCATCGTCAAGCGGTTCAAGGGCGCAGCCATGAGCTACGGTGCACTGAGCAGCGAAGCCCATGAGACCATTGCCATTGCCCTGAACCGTCTGGGCGGCCGCAGCAATACCGGTGAGGGCGGCGAGCCTGAGGAGCGCTACCACAGCGAGAGCAATTCCAAGATCAAGCAGGTGGCTTCTGCCCGTTTTGGCGTCACCAGCAAGTATCTGGTGAGCGCTGAAGAGATCCAGATCAAGCTGGCACAAGGCGCAAAGCCCGGTGAGGGCGGCAACCTGCCTGGTGCCAAGGTGTATCCGTGGATCGCAAAGACCCGCCACAGCACCACCGGTGTGGGCCTGATCTCTCCCCCGCCGCACCACGATATCTACTCCATTGAGGATCTGGCTGAGCTGATCTACGACCTGAAAAATGCCAACCGCAACGCCAACATCAACGTCAAGCTGGTGAGCGAGGCAGGCGTCGGCACCATTGCTGCCGGTGTTGCCAAGGGCGGCGCACAGGTCATTCTGGTGTCCGGCTACGACGGCGGCACCGGTGCAGCACCCCGCACCTCCATCAAGCACGCAGGCCTGCCGTGGGAGCTGGGCATTGCCGAGACCCACCAGACCCTGATCCTGAACGGTCTGCGCACCCGCGTGCGTATTGAGAGCGACTCCAAGCTGCTCTCCGGCCGTGATGTTGCTATCAGCTGTATGCTGGGCGCTGAAGAGTTCGGCTTTGGTACCACCCTGCTGATGGCCGAAGGCTGTGTGATGATGCGTGTGTGCAATCTGGACACCTGCCCCATGGGCATCTGCACCCAGAACCCGGAGCTGCGCAAAAACTTCCACGGCAAGCCGGAATACATCATCAATTATCTGACCTTTGTGGCCGAGGAGCTGCGCGAGTACATGGCAAAGCTGGGCGTGCGCACCATCGATGAACTGGTGGGCCGTACCGACCTGCTGCGCGTGAAGGAGACTGCATCCGGCAGCCGTGCTTCCAAGATGAACCTCGACTGCATCCTGCACAATCCTGCCATTGAGAACAGCAATGTCCACTTTGTCAAGGAGGACACCTACGACTTCCATCTGGAAAACACCCTCGACATGAAGGTGCTGATGAAGAAGTTCAAGCTGAACAGCAAGGCTGCACAGAGCGTGGAGCTGAATGTCTCCAACACCGACCGTGCTTTTGGTACCATCTTTGGCAGCGAGATCACCCGCAAATTCGGCAACACCCTGCCGGATGACGTATACACCGCCCACTGCGTGGGTGCAGGCGGCCAGAGCTTTGGTGCTTTCATCCCCAACGGCCTGACGCTGGATCTTGTGGGTGACTGCAACGACTACATGGGCAAGGGACTGTCTGGCGGCAAGATCGTCGTGCGCCCGCCCAAGGGCATCACCTTCAAGCCCGAGGAGAACATTATCACCGGCAACGTGGCCCTGTACGGTGCTACCAGCGGCAAGGCCTATATCTCCGGCGTGGCCGGTGAGCGCTTTGCCGTGCGCAACAGTGGTGCTACCGCCGTTGTGGAGGGCGTAGGTGACCATGGCTGCGAATACATGACCGGCGGCACCGTGGTGGTGCTGGGCCAGACCGGCAAAAACTTTGCAGCCGGCATGACCGGCGGCATTGCCTATGTGCTGGACGAGAACTGGGATTTCTACCAGCGCGTCAACAAGGAGACGGTAAGCCTTGAGCCCGTGGAGCACAAGTACGATGTTGCTACCCTGAAAGAGCTCATCCGTGCGCATGTGGAAGCCACCGGTTCCCCCCGCGGCAAGGAGATCCTGGACAATTTCAGTGAATTTTTGCCCAAGTTCAAGAAAGTTCTGCCTTACGATTACGACCGAATGCTGCGCGTGATCGCATCCGTTGAGGAGCGCGGTCTGGACGGTGAGCAGGCGCAGATCGAAGCATTCTATACGGTGCAGAAGAAGAAGTAAGGAGGGCAGCGTCATGGGTAAGACAACAGGATTTATGGATTATACGCGCAAAACCAGCACGGATGTACCGCCGCTGGAGCGCATTGAAAACTTCAACGAATTTCACGTCTGGCTCTCCCGCGAGGAGCAGCAGACGCAGGCGGCACGCTGCATGGACTGCGGTGTTCCCTTTTGTCAGGCCGGCATGATGATCGGCGGCATGGCCTCTGGCTGTCCGCTGAACAATCTCATCCCGGAGTGGAACGACCTTGTTTACCATGGCAAATGGGAGCTGGCCATGCATCGGCTGATGGCTACCAACCGTTTTCCGGAGTTCACCAGCCGGGTGTGCCCTGCCCTGTGTGAAGCAGCCTGCACCTGCGGCGATGTGACCGGCAACAGCGTGACCGTGCGCGAGAACGAGCACGCCATTATTGAGACGGCTTACGCCAAGGGCTGGCTGCACGCCGCACCGCCGCCCTCCCGCACCGGCAAGAGCGTAGCCGTGGTGGGCAGCGGCCCCTCCGGCCTTTCGGTAGCCGAATACCTGAACAAGCGCGGCCACGCGGTGACTGTGTTCGAGCGTGCCGACCGCGTGGGCGGCCTGCTGATGTACGGCATTCCCAACATGAAGCTGGACAAATCCGTCATCGAGCGCCGGGTCAAGATCATGCAGGCCGAGGGCGTGGAGTTCCGCACCAACATGGACGTGGGCGGTGCGGTCGCCGCCGAAGAACTGCTGAACAGTTTTGACGCCGTGGTTCTGTGCTGCGGTGCCAAGAAGGCCCGCGACCTGAACGTACCGGGCCGCGACGCCAACGGCGTGCACTTTGCGGTGGACTACCTGACCAGCGTGACCAAAAGCCTGCTGGACAGCCAGTTTGCAGATGGCAAAGCCATCGATGCCAAGGGCAGGAATGTTCTGGTCATCGGCGGCGGCGACACCGGCAACGACTGTCAGGGTACGGCCCTGCGTCAGGGCTGCACCGATCTGGTGGCTCTGGAAATGATGCCTCAGCCGCCCAAGGAGCGTGCAGCTTCCAACCCGTGGCCGGAATGGCCCCGTGTGCTGAAGGTAGACTACGGCCAGACCGAGTGCCTTGCCAAGTTCGGCAAGGATCCCCGCGTTTACCAGACCACCGTGAAGGAATTCCTGAAGGACGATGCCGACAATCTGACCGGTGCCGTGATCAGTTACCTGAAGCCGGAGCGGGATCCCGAAACCGGCCGCACCAACATGGTGCCCACCGGCGAAGAATTTACCTACAACTGCCAGCTGGCGTTCATCGCCGCAGGCTTTACCGGCTGCGAAAACTACGTGGCCGATGCATTCGGCGTTGAGCTGACCGCACGCGGCAACGTGGCAGACCACACCTTCAAGACCAATGTAGAAAAGGTGTTCGTCTGCGGCGATATGCGCCGCGGCCAGAGCCTTGTGGTCTGGGGCCTGCGCGAAGGCCGCGACTGCGCCGCCGAGGTTGACCGCTATCTGATGGGCTACACCAACCTGTAAGGCGGCAGCTGCATTTTTAACCAAGCCATTCTCTTTCCTATCCTAAACAAGCAGAAGCGGGAGCCCGTAAAGGCTCCCGCTTCTGCTTTTGTTATTCTGTTATCGGCAGCGCCTGAGAGGGCGAGCCCGTTTTAATCCGTATCTACCGCCGGGTCGGCAGCACCTGCCGCAGGCGTTTCCGGCTCCGTGGTGGGTTCTGTCGCTGCAGGCTCCTCCGGCGTGACAGTGATCTGCACGCTGGGGTCCGCCGCGATATATACCGTAATGACCGTGCCCACCTCTACACGAGTGCCGGGCTCCTCGCTGGTGCGCACGACACAGCCCGATGCATAGGAGCCGTCGTTCACCACCATAAAGCAGCTGGCCACAAGGCCCCGGGCTTCCAGCTCCTTCACTGCGCCATCCTGCGTAAAGCCGATGATGTTGGGTATTTCCACCATCTGCGGGCCTTTGCTCACCACAAGACGGATCGTCTCCCCTGCCTTGAGCACGGTGTCTGCATCCGGCTGCTGCTGGATGATCTGGCCCGCCGGGGCGGTGTCGCTGTATTCCTCGGTGACGTAGAACAGATACATGCTGGTGTACTCCCGGTTGTTCTGCACCTGCGTGTAGTCCATGCCGATAAAGTTCGGCACAAGGTTCTGCGGCACCATCACTTCGCTGCTGGCAGGCTCCGGCTCCACTGCCGAGGAGGCGGACTCATTTTTACGGCCCAGAATGCCCCACAGCGTGAGCAGGATCAGAATGGAAAGCAGGATCAGGATACCCGCCAGCAGTGCTTTCAGGCTGAGCAGATGCTCCTTGCGTTCCGGTTCCGGCGGGGCCGTGCGCACAGGAGTCTCCGGCTTCATAGTGCGGGTAAGCTCTGCCGTGTATTCCTTTGAGGAAAGAGCCTGATACAGCTGCGGCACGGTCTGGATGCGCTCCATGGGCCGCAGACGCAGGCCAAGCTGCAGCACCTGCGAAACATACAGCGGCAGGCTGCCGTTAACGGACTTTGCCCGCGGGTTGGAGTCTGCGACCACACGCTGTGCTGCAGGCACCGGAGCCTGCCCGCACACCATGCGGTAAAACACCGCTGCAAGGCTGTATTCATCGGTATAGCGGCCCTCGAACTGTGCAGTGGAGTATTGTTCCGGGGCAGAATACCCCTCATAGAGCTGCTCGTGCAGGCCGCTCCCCGCTGTGCGCAGACCAACTGTGGCGTAGCCCGCCAGACGGCAGCGGCCGTTTTCCATCACCCGGATGTTCTCCGGGCAGATGCCCCGGTGCACCAGACCGATCTTGTGCATTGCAGCCACGCCCTCAAACACCGGCTGCAGCATCGCACAGGCGTCGTCCGGACGGATGGAGCCGGGGTGGTTTTCCAGCCACTGATCCAGCGGGGTCCCGCCCGGATTTTCCAGCACAGCATAGACGGTGTTGTTCGTTTCCACCACATCCAGCACCGCTTCCAGACCGTTTGCCGGTGTGATGCGCTGGATGGAGTGGTACAGATCTGCAAAATCCATACGGGTGGTCTTGAACAGCACCTCGCTGCCGGTCTTGGGGCGGAGCACACTGCCGACGGTACGTTCTGCCGTGAGGGTGATTGGCAGGTACTCTTTGATGGTCACCCGGAAGCGGCCCAGATTTTCTGCGCCGCGGTACAGGATGCCCTCACCATCGATGCTGAGCATTTCCCCTACGGTGTAGCGCCCGGCCAGCACCGTTCCCACCGGCAGTGTGCCGCCGGGGTTGCGTCCGGCAAAGCTTTTGCCGCAGTGCGGGCAGCTTTGTGCTCCATCGGGCAGCGGCTGCAGGCAGTAGGGGCACAGGCGTGTTGCTTCCATAGTCTCTTTTCCCTCTTAAGTCAATGATCTTTCGCTGCGTCTCTGTTCGGCCCAAAATATGGCTCAGGATCCGTTTTTGCAGGCAGAGTGCGCCGAATGGACGCAGCTTTTTACACCGTCTTGCGGCGCAGCAGGCTCATGGGCGGCAGCTCCGGCGTGGGAATGGTGTATTTTTCCATGGCGTGGGGAGTGCTTTCCACCCGCTCCCCGGCTTCGTTCTCGATCCACTCGGGGCTCAGCGGGATGCTGCGGCCATCCGGACAAAGGGCCTCCAGCGTATCCCCAAGGCTCCATTTGCCGCGCTGCTGGCAGGAAGCAACGCCGTTCTCCCAGCCTTCCACAGTGCCCACAAACTCCCACTCGCGGATGTAAGTGGCACTGTCGGTGGCCTGTCTGGCCTGCTCGCGGCCAAAGTAGAAACCGGGCGAGTAGTGGCGGTGGCTGGTACGGGTGAGCTCTTCGTACACCTCGGCAGGCAGCTCAAAGTTGTCGTTGGCGGGGTCTGCCAGATAGGCGTCCAGCGCCTTGCGGTAGGCAGCGGTAACGCTGGCCACATAATAGAAGGTCTTGGCGCGGCCTTCGATCTTCAGGCTGTCCACACCTGCCTTGCAGATCAGGTCAAGGAAGGGGGCGGTGCACATATCGTTTGCGTTGAGGATGTAGCTTCCGTTCTCGTTCTCGCCGATCTCGTACAGCTGGCCCGGGCGGGTCTCCTCGCTCAGGTAGTACTTCCAGCGGCAGGGCTGGGCGCACTGGCCGCGGTTGGCATCGCGGCCTGCCATATAGTTGGAAAGCAGACACCGGCCCGAGACGCTCATGCACATTGCACCATGCACAAAGGCTTCGATCTCCAGCTCTGGCGGCGTTTTATCGCGCAGGATGGCGATATCCTGCAGGGTCATTTCACGGGCAAGAACCACGCGCTTTGCGCCCATATTGTAGGCAGCGCGGGCCGCAGCCCAGTTGGTAATGCCCGTCTGGGTGGACATATGCACATCGATCTCCGGTGCAAAGGTCTTGCAGGCATCCAGCACGCCCAGATCTGCGACGATGAAGGCGTCCACACCGGCCTTGGCCGCTTCCCGGATCGCTTCCGGCAGACGGTCTGCTTCCTCATTGGTGGGCAGGGTGTTCATGGTCAGGTAGACCTTGCGGCCCCGGGCATGGGCATAGATGACGCCCTCTGCCAACTGTTCCGGTGTAAAATTGGCCGGTGCCGACCGCATGCCAAATTCAGGCAGGCCGCAGTAGACGGCGTCGGCACCGTAGTTGATGGCATAGCGCAGGCGTTCCAGATCGCCTGCCGGAGCCAGCAGTTCCGGGATTTGCAGCATAATTCAAATTCCTCTCATTTTTCCGTATTCATAGATTTGTTCACCGCCGCTGCGGTCTTGCAGTTGGCGTTGTGTTCGCTCAGGGTATGCGCATAGTAATAGCTGCCTTTGAGGTCGGTGACAAAGAAATACGCGTTCTTTGCAGCCTCATCCGGCTCAGGGGTAAGCGCAGCCTTGATAGCCGCAAGGCCGGGGTTTGAAATCGGCCCGGCAGGCAGGCCGGTGCAGCTGTAGGTATCATACGCAGCCACGATATTTTCCGGGATCTTATCCCAGCCGCCATAGTAGGGTGCCACCCAGTTCCAGAGGTAATTGTTGTCCTCGTCGCTCTGGATGTGGCTGGAGGTGTTGCTCTGCAGGCGCGGATAGGGTGAGCCATCGGCCAGACGGTTGCGGAACACCTGCGCCACATTGGAGTCCTGACTGTTTCCAGCTTCTTCCTGAACAAACGATGCCAGTGTGATCAGCTCCGGCAGGGTCATATCCTGCTTTTCGAGCTCTGCGTACATTTCCTCTGTGATCTGCGCGTCGAACTGTGCATAAAAGGTTGCCACATAGTTGTGCACGGTATCATCCTTCAAAAATTCGTAGGTCTCCGGGAAGAGATAACCCTCGCACTTCATAAAGCGGTCAGGGGCGTCGGCATCGTCCGGCACATACTGCCAGAAGGTGTACTTGCTGAAATCGCCCTCGTTGGCTTCCTTCAAAAAGTCCTCCGCGCTGCACAGACCCGCAGCTTCCATCTTTTGGGCGATGGCAATGGCAGTCGTTCCCTCCGGAATGGTCACGCGCACCGTCTCGGCTTTGGCGTAGGTGGACAGAACCGCAATGATGGCATCATAAGAACAGGCGCTCTTTTGCAGGGTGAAATCGCCATACTGCAGCTTTGATGCCGCGCCCTTCTGCCCCACATACCAGCGGAACAGATAGGTCGAGCGGATTACTCCCGCATCCTTGAGCTTTTGCGCAATGGCAGAAACGCCGCTGCCCTGCGGGATGCTCACCGTTACCTCCGCACCGGGTCTGCCATTGCCGCTGATCTCATTGCGCGCAAACAGCAGCGCCCCGCCAACGGCCAGCGCCAGCAGTACCACCAGCACCAGCAGGATCTTCCATACACCGCCCTTTTTGCGGGCGGCTTGAGAGCTTTTTTGTGCCATAAGCACTCCTTTTTATATCAGTTTTCCAGCATCAGACGCATGTAGCTTTCGCTCACATCGAAGGGTTCCGCATCGAAGCGGATCATCCCGTATTCCTGCCGCTTGCCCTCGCCGAGGAACAGCGGCTGCGCTGCGCCCACGGTGATGACTGCCTTTTCCACGATCACTTCCTTCTCGCGGGCGGCTTCCATCAGCACTTCGGCAGCGCGGTCATTGTCAGCTTGCAGCTCCACAAAATAGAGGGTGTCCTCCTTGCGGAAATAGATGCCGTATGCCTGTTCTGTAGAAACGATAGTTGCACCGGCAGAATAGAGGTCGCCCAGCACCACCGCCATGCGCTCCGGGCTGAACTGCACCGTATCGGGCCAGAAACGCTCCCGCAGCTCGCACAGCTTTTTGGCTGTGACCGAGTCAAATTCCGCCTGACTCCACAAGTTGCGCTCCACCTCGCGGGGCAGACACCGCAGCGGGAATGCCCATGCAAAGCCCTTGTCCTGCAAAAGCGCGGCCTGTTCCGGGCCAGTGGGCACAGCCACCGTAAAGCCTGCGCCGCGCAGCTTCTGCTGAGCGCACAGATAGTCCACAAGGCCCGCCAGGATCAGGCTTCCCTCGCCGCACAGGCCATATAAATAGGTACCGGTGCGGCCCTGCAGCGTGACAGGAACTGCCAGCGCTACAGCTGCGATCTCGTCGTTTTCTTCTGCGACATAGACGTTCTGCTCGCCTGCAAACTGCTCAATGGCCTTTTTGGCAAATTCTTCCGATTCATTGCGCTGGCTCTGCCACAAGGCCAGCACTGCCGGTTTATCTTCCGGCTGCATCAAACGATACATCTGTCAGGATACCCCCTCTTATCGAAATTTATGTATGTCAGAAACGCTGTCATCAGTCTGTGGGTCGGTAGTTTCTCCGAAGACCGTCCGCTGGGGTGGGACCCTGTTGCCGTAGGCAATCGGGCGGGCGATGGAATGGTTTGCAACAACAGTGACCGCCGCCAGTGGCGGAAATAGGGAGCTGTTGTTGGGGCCGCGGCCAGCGAGATGCAAGCGGATGCGAAGCAGCTGCTGGGTGCCGCAACCCGTATTTCGTGTCTGAGGAGAAAGCTGCCGACACACAGGCCCTGCAAACTTGTTCGTCTTTTAGTTTTTTAGAACGATTTTTTGCACTTCGGCCTGAATGTCTTCGATGCTGCGCATGTTGTCCCCGCTGGTGCAATGCACGACGGCCCAGCCAAGGTGCGCGGCACAATACTCGGCGGCGCGGCGGCTGCGGGCAAGATACTCGGTGTCCTTCTCGTGCACATCCTTCTTGCTCTCGTCGCCGTGGTAGCGCTGGGTCATCAGTTTCTGGCTCACGGCGGGGTCTACCTGTAAGTAGATCACCTCATCCGGTGCGGGCAGGCCCAGCAGATGGAATTCAAAATCAAACAGCCAGCCGAGAAAGCTTTCCCACTGCTCCGGCGGCAGCTTGGAGCACTGGTGCACCGCATTGGAGGTGGTGTACCGGTCTGCAATGACGATGCCGCCGTTCTCGTAAAAGCTGCCCCAGTCTTTTTTGTAGCTGGCGTAGCGGTCCACCGCGTAAAAGCTGGAGGCCGCATAGGCGTTCACATCGTCCGGATGCTGACCGAACTGCCCGGCCAGATACATTTTTACAAGGGCGCTGGAATCACTGCCGTAGTCCGGGAAGCTCACCTCGCGCACCGCAAGGCCCTGTGCAGCCAGATACCCGGCCAACAGCTTTGCCTGCGTGGCCTTTCCACTGCCATCCAATCCTTCAATGGCGATCAGTTTTCCCTTGCTCATACGCCTGCAGCCTCCTTGATGGATGCATATTTTGCGCGCACCTCAGCGGTTTTTCCGCAGCACATTTTTCCCTCCGGGCAGGGGCCGCTCACACAGGCCGGGCCGGACTTTGCAAAGATATGCGGTGCCACCGGATACACCAGCCCGAACATCTTTTCGGCCAGCTCCCGGATCTCCCACTGGGCACGACTGCAGCAGCGCAGGTGGAAAAAGTTCTGCAGGCTGCGGGCGTTCATCGTGACCACCATCTTGGTCTCGCAGGCGTTGGGCAGCACAAAGCGGGCGTCCTCGTTGGCCTGCTTGCTGGCCTTGGCGCGGGCCTGCTTTTCGGGCATTCCTTCGGCCATCAGGCGGGCAGTGTGGCCCTCTTCCAGCTTGTGAGCCAGATCAAGATAACGTCTGGCGTCCTCTTCCATACTGGCAAGGAAAGCCGCCTTTGCTTCCGGGATGGCTTCGATCTCCGGCGGCACCACATAGCGGAAGTCATCCAGCCGCACATAGCGCTGGCTCTGCACACTGAAGGACGCGATGCGGTGGCGGGTGATCTGGGCAAGCAGGGTGCGGCTGACCCCCTCGATGCCAAAGGTGAAGCTGGCGTGCTCAATGGGGCTGGCATGGCCCAGATCGCTGAGCATCGTCAGGAATTTTGCAGTTTTTTCTTCGTCCAGCCCGTCCAGCAGATCGGTGATGTGGGCATCGGAATAGCACAGCTTTGCCGCTGCGGCCACTACCTTTTCGGGTTCCGGGGTATGGGCGATCAAACGAACAGTCATCATAAGTTTGTTATTCCTCCGCAGTGATTTTGGTGAGGGGTGCAAAATTGGCCATGGTCTTTTTGATGCCTACCTTTTCAAAGTTGATCTCCACGATCTGATCTCCGGCGGCGGGCTTCACGGCCACCACCTGACCCCGGCCGAACACCTTGTGCTCCACAATGTCGCCGGGTTCGTAGTGTTTGGGGCCGGCAGAGGCCGGTTTCTGAGCAGGAGTGCCTGTAAAGGAAATATGCTTTTCAGTTTTTTTCTGCGTTGCACCGCTGTAATTTCCAGAACCATATTGAGAGCCATAGCCAGTGCTTCCACCGCTGCGGCCATAGCCAGAACCGTAGCCGCCGGTGCTGCCGCCCCGGTTTGCGTAGGCAGAGCCAAAGCCGCGGCTCTCGCCTGCATTGTACTCCCGGTTCAGATAACCGTTGCGGCTGCTGTAGCCGTTCCCGTAACCGCCTGCGCTGCGGCCCCAGCCGGACGGCCCGGAGTAGCCGGATGCGCCGCCGGGCACTGTATCACTATAGCTGTCACCCCAACCGCCAAAGCGGGAGCGCTGTTCCAGCACCGGGCTGCGGGTCTCCTCGATATACTCCGGCTCGATCTCCCGCAAAAAGCGGCTCGGCTCGTTGCGTTGGGTGCGGCCATAGAGCATCCGGGAAACGCTGTTAGAGATGTACAACTCCTTTTTGGCGCGGGTAATGCCCACATAAGCCAGACGGCGTTCCTCCTCAAGGTCCGCTTCGGAATACTTGCTCATCTCACTGGGGAACACACCCTCTTCCATTCCAATGAGGAACACGTAAGGGAATTCAAGGCCTTTTGCAGAGTGAATGGTCATCAGCACCACCTGATCTGCGCTCTCGTTGTAGCTGTCGATATCGCTGATGAGGGCGATGTCTTCCAGATAGCCTTCCAGCGTGGCTTCCTCGCCGTGCTGGTCGCAGTAGTTCTTGACGTTGTTCACCAGCTGACCAAGGTTCTGCAGGCGGTCTGCCGCGTCCTCGTGGCCCTTGGCAGCGTCCGCTTCCAGCATTGCCTTATAGCCGGTCAGCTCGATCACATCGGCTGCAAACTCGTCCAGTGTGCGGGTCTCCAGAGAGTCCTGCAGGCGCTGATAGATCTGCCAGAACTTGAGCAACGGCATTACGGCACGGCTGAGCTTTGCGTACTGGTCGGCGTGGCTGATGATATCCAGCATACTCACGCCCTCCTGCCCGGCCAGATCGGCAATGACCTCCACGGTAGTGGCACCGATCTTGCGGGCAGGCTCGTTGATGATGCGGCGCAGGCGCACATCATCGCGCGGGTTCGCTACAATAGACATATAGGAGTGGATGTCCTTGACCTCTTTGCGGTCATTGAAGCGCTGGCCGCCCACGATCTTGTGAGGGATGCCTGCGCGGGTAAAGTAGCTTTCGATGGGGGCCGACTGGGCATTCATACGGTACAGAATAGCATGATCTGCCAGATGCCCACCCGCTTTCAGGTGCTGGCCGATCACATCCGCGATGTGGCTGGCCTCGTCCTGCTCATTTTCGGCGGTGTACACCTGCACCTTGTCACCCTCGCCGTTGTCCGTCCACAAGGTCTTACCTTTGCGCTCGGTGTTGTGCTGGATGACGCAGTTGGCGGCATTCAGGATATTGGAGGTGGAGCGATAGTTCTGTTCCAGGCGAATGGTCTTTGTGCCGGGATAGAGCTTTTCAAAGTTGAGGATATTCTCAATGGTAGCCCCACGGAAGCGGTAGATGCTCTGGTCGTCATCGCCCACCACGCAGATGTTGCGCTCCGGACCGGTGAGCAGGCTGACCAGACGGAACTGTGCCACGCTGGTATCCTGATATTCGTCCACCAGCAGGTAGCGGTATTTGTTCTGGTAGAACTCCCTCACATCCGGATGTTCGGCCAGCAGCTGCACGGTCTGGTAGATGAGGTCGTCAAAATCGAAGGCACCGGCTTCCTTCAGGCGCTTTTCATAAGCGGCATAAATGCGGGCGGTCAGCGCACCCTTGGTGTCCTTTGCAGGGCTGGCGAGGGCCTGTTCCGGGCTGACAAGCTGATCCTTCCAGCGGCTCATCTGGTTGATGGCCGCTTTGATGGGCAGAAATTTATCGTCCACATTCAGGTCTTTGTAAACCGCCTTCATCACACGCTGGGAGTCGTCCGTATCATAGATAGTAAAGCTGCGGGGGTAGCCGATCTCTTCTGCCCAGCGGCGCAGGATGCGCACACAGGCCGAGTGGAAGGTGGATGCGAACACCTCATCGCCTTCTTCACCGCCCAGCATCCGGCGCAGACGCTCTTTCAGCTCCCCTGCCGCCTTGTTGGTAAAGGTGATTGCCATTACGTTCCAGCTGCGCACCGCGTTCTGGCGCAGCATCCCATCCAGCCAGCCGGGCGCGGCAGTACCTGTCATAATGGCGTTGCGCAGAGCCTTCACATCATCCTCGGTGGCTGGGCGCGGCGTCTGTCTGGAGCCGTGGGCTGAGCCGAACCGGATGAGATTGGCAATGCGGTTGACCAGCACAGTGGTCTTGCCGCTGCCCGCACCGGCCAGAATGAGCAGCGGGCCGTCAGTGGTGAACACCGCCTGCCGCTGCATATCGTTCAGGCGGCCAAACTGTTTTTCGATATAGGTATCGCGCAGAGCGCAGAATTCCTGTGTGAGATCTGTTGCCATGGTTTCCCCTGTTCCTTTTATGTTTATACTATCAAAGTACAGTATACCACATTTTAAAACGATTGAGAATAGCCGCTGCGTTCGCTCTGGCTATTTTCAGCGGAAAAAATATTTTTATAATTTGTAACTCCGAAAAGCCTGCGGGCTTTTCGGAGTTACTTTTTCACGAAAGAGGTCGTAGAGAAAAATTGCATCTGATAAAACAGCAGCCGTTTTTCGTTACGGCCTTTTTGTGAAAATGTGTTTGGAGCAGCCCGCAGGCTGCGACAAACACGAAATAAATAATATAATTTCCTTATTTTATGCCCAAAGCAAACGCGGCGGGCATTTCAAATCGTAAAACAAAAACCGCCCGGCAGCTCTTGCGAACCGACGGGCGGGAAAATCGTTTTTCAGGAAATGCTTAACCGAAAATGTTGATCAGGATACCGGCTGCAACAGCGGAGCCGATAACGCCTGCCACGTTGGGGCCCATTGCGTGCATCAGCAGGAAGTTGGAGGGATTCTCGCTCTGACCAACCCTCTGAGAAACACGGGCAGCCATAGGCACAGCGGAAACACCTGCAGAACCGATCAGCGGGTTCACCTGACCACCGGTCAGCTTGTACATCACCTTGCCGCACAGCACACCGGCAGCAGTGCCGAAGGAGAATGCGATCAGGCCCAGCACGATGATGAACAGGGTGCGGGTGTTCAGGAAGGTGTTTGCAGAGGTGGTGCAGCCAACAGACAGTGCCAGGAAGATGGTGATGATGTTCATCAGCTCATTGCCGGCGGTCTTCTGGATACGATCCACAACGCCGCACTCCTTCATCAGGTTGCCCAGCATCAGCATACCGACCAGAACAGCGGCATCCGGCACGATCAGAGACACCACGATGGCGACCATGATGGGGAAGATGACCCTCTCGGTCTTGGAGACGGTGCGCAGCTGCTTCATCACGACGGTACGTTCCTTCTTGGTGGTCAGTGCCTTCATGATGGGCGGCTGGATAACAGGCACCAGCGCCATGTAACTGTAGGCCGCCACAGCGATGGAGCCCAGCAGCTCAGGTGCCAGACGGGAGGTAACGAAGATAGCGGTAGGACCGTCTGCACCGCCGATGATGGCGATAGCAGCAGACTGCTTCTGGGTGAAGTCCACCAGACCGGTAGCGGTCAGCAGGCGAGCGCCCATATAAGTACCGAAGATACCGAACTGAGCGGCAGCGCCCAGCAGCAGGCTCTTGGGGTTGGAGATCAGGGGTGCGAAGTCGGTCATGGTGCCAATGCCCAAGAAGATCAGCGGCGGGTAGATGCCCAGCTTAACGCCCATATAGAGCATATCGGCCAGACCGCCGTTGTTCAGGATCTCCACCCACATGGGGTGTTCCAGACCGTCACCAACGAAATACTGCATGTGGATGACGCCGCTGCCGGGCAGGTTTGCCAGGATCATGCCGAATGCCATCGGCAGCAGGATCAGCGGCTCAAATTCCTTGACGATGGCCAGGTACAGCAAAAAGCAGCCCACGCAGATCATGATCGCGTACAGGTAGCCGCCCGGCTCGCCGAAGCGTGCAAAGCCGGAACTTTGGAAAATACCGACCAGAGTATCAATAAACTGTGTCATGCTCTTCCTCCTCTGTTAAAACGGTGCGGTGGTGTCATTCACGCCCGCATTGCCCCAGCCGTTCTTGCTGCGGCGCACGGCCTTGAGGGTGTACTTGCCGTTGCCCATTGCGTGGATCGCAGCCATAATGGCAGCGACCACATCGCCGGGGATGCCCTCTTCCACCTGAGGAGCGGGAGCGGCTGCGGCCTGCTGCACGGGTGCAGCGGGCTTTGCGGCGGGAGCCTTGGCGGCTTCCTTTGCGGCCTTTTTCTTGGTACCCATCGAATCGAAGATCTTGCCTTCCAGCGTGATGATGGCCATCAGCAGGATAAGGATCAAGAACACCAGTACGATGCCGGTAATGGTAACGACCACGTCAAAACCTAAATCCATGGTTTTCCTCCTGTTTTTCAGAATCCGCATCCGGCCCCGAGGTCGTCAGCAGAAAATCAATTTGGAAATATTATACCTTATTTTCCAATTCATTTCAATAAAAACCGACAATTTTTCTTTTTGCCGCTTTCATTCGGGTGCATGGATAAATCGTGTCCGCCTTTTTCTCTGCTGCGGCCTGTCGGGCTTACCGGCGGCCGATGCGGGGCGTTGCGTCCATAAAACCGGTCTCCAGCTTGTCGTTCAGGCCGAGACTCATGGCCGTGCCCAGCGCCACGCAGTTCACGGGGTCGGGCGAAACCGTCACTTCCACCTTGAGTTCCTCGCTCAGATACTCGGTCAGGCCATGCAGCTGTGCACCGCCGCCGGTGAGCATGACACCGTTGCGGTAGATATCACCAGCCAGCTCCGGCGGGGTCTTTTCCAGCACCTGATGGGCTGCGGTGCCGATCTGCTCGCTGAGCATCATGACCGGATCGTAGAGATCATCGGTGGAAACATTCACGCGCACCGGCAGGCCGGTGAGCAGGCTGCGGCCCTTGATCTCCATGGTCTCGTGGAAATCGGTCTTCTGGGGGCAGCAGGCCACATTCTTTTTCAGTTCCTCAGCGGTACGCTGGCCGATGGCCACGCTGTATTTGTTGCGCACGAACTTGAGGATCTCCTCGTCGTAGTGGTTGCCGGCCACGCGCACACTGGTGGCCTTGACCTTACCGCCCAGACTCAGCACTGCAATATCGGTGGTGCCGCCGCCGATGTCGATGATCATGCGGCCTTCCGGCTGGGTGATGTCGATGCCGGAGCCGAGAGCGGCGGCAATGGGCTCGTCGATCAGATACACCTGACGGGCACCGGCGGCCACCACAGCTTCCACCACAGCATCGCTTTCGATGCCGGTGATCGCAGCAGGCACGCAGACCGCCACCCGGGGCTTGACCATATGGGAGTTGTATACCTGCTTGACAAAGCGGCAGATCAGCTCACGGGTCATGGTGTGGTCGCTGATAACGCCGTCTTTCAGCGGAAAGATCGCGGAAATATAGTTCGGGGTGCGGCCCACCATGGCCAGAGCCTTATCGCCGACTTCCAGCACGGTGTTTTTGCGCGTGTCCATTGCCACAACGCTGGGCTGGTTGAGTACAACACCCTGCCCCGCCTGTGCGATGATGATGGTGGTGGTACCAAGGTCGATACCGATATCGTTCTGTGCCATAAATTCTCTGTTCCTTTCTGGTTCCTCTATCGAAACAACGGCCTGTTGATGCAGGCCGGAAATCATACCAGCTTACAGTATAGCATAGTTGCCGTAAAAAGTATACCGGTTTTGAACGGCTTCCCGGGCAGATTCTGCTCTGCAGGCATCGGTCATTCCTCTGTTTTCATCTGCTCCGGCGGCAGCTCTGCCTGCAGCAGATAGCACAGGCCGCTGTAGCGCAGATTCTGGCGGACGTTTCCCATCATGCGGTTCACAACGTCCCGCCGGCCTGCCACGATGCACAGTTTGCGTGCGCGGGTGACACCGGTGTAGAACAGGTTGCGGTAGCACAGCCGCGGCGGCACCTGCGCCACCGGCAGGATCACCGCCGGGAACTCGCTGCCCTGACTCTTGTGCACCGTGATGGCGTAAGCGATCTCCAGCTCGCCCAGGTTCTCTGCCGGATAGATCAGCCGCCGGTCATCCATGCGCACCACCATGGAGCGGTCACGGGGATTGATGCTCTCCACGATGCCGATATCGCCATTGTAGGCGCCCACTCCCTGTTCCCCGCCGATGCGGTTCCAGACGATCTCGTAATTGTTGCGCACCTGCATCACTTTATCGCCGACCCGGAACACCCGGGACGTGCTTTGCAGCTGAGGCTTGCCCTTCTGCTCCGGGTTGAGCAGATTCTGCAGCTCCACATTCAGCGCCTGCGTGCCGGTGGGGCCCAGCTTTGTGGGGCAGAGCACCTGAATATCCCGGATCGGGTCAAAGCCATAGCTGCGCGGCAGGCGGGTGGTAACAAGGTCGCACACCAGCTTCCGGGCCGCGTCGCCATCCGATTCTAAAAAGAAGAAGTCGTCGGTCCTGCCGCCCTTCTGCAGCGGCTCACTGCTGATGATGTGGTGGGCGTTTTCCACGATCAGGCTCCGCGCCGCCTGCCGGAAGATCTCGTTCAGGCAGACCGTGGGCACCAGCCCGGAGCGGATCACCTCGCCCAGAATGTTGCCCGGCCCCACACTGGGCAGCTGGTCGGCATCACCCACCATGATGATGCGGCAGCTATAGCGCAGCGCCGCAATAAGGGCCTGAAACAGCTTCACATCCACCATGCTCATCTCGTCCAGAATGACCACATCGCACTTGAGCAGGTTCTTATCGTTATGGATAAAGCTGACCACGCCGCCGGTGTAGTCCACCTCCAGCAGACGGTGGATGGTGCTGGCCTTGCGTCCGGTCAGTTCGCTCAGGCGCTTGGCTGCGCGGCCCGTGGGGGCGCACAGCGCCACCCGCTCTGCCTGATCTTCCAGCAGCTGCAGGATGGCGTTGACCGTAGTGGTTTTGCCGGTGCCGGGGCCGCCGGTGAGCACAAGGCAATTCTCGGTCATGGCCTTGCGGATGGCTTCCTTCTGCAAAGGTGCATAGGCAAAGCCCTGCGTCAGTTCCAGGATCTGAATGTTTTTATCCAGCCCACGGGCGGTGTTTTTGCCCCGTTTTGTCAGCATGGCAAGCCGGGCAGCAATGTCCTCCTCGGCTTCCAGCAGGTCGGGCAGATAGATATAAGGTGTGCCATCGAACAGCTTCACCCGCAGCTCTTCGGTTCGAATGCATTCATCCAGTGCTGCGGCCAGCTTTTCCGGCGGCTGATGGATGAAGCCCGCCGCCGTTTCCAGCAGCTGGGTGCGCGGCAGGCAGGTATGGCCGTTGCCTGCGTTGTGGCGCAGGGTGCGCAGCAGGGCTGCTTCCAGCCGCTGGGCGCAGTCGCCCTCCATATGGTAATACTGGGCGATGCTGTCCGCATGGCGGAAGTCCAGCTGCAGCGGTTCGCCGCAGAGCAGATAGGGATTTGCCGCAATGGCCTGCATGGCCCCGGGCCCAAAGGTACGGAACACTTCCATAGCCCTGCGGGGGCTGATCTCGAACTGAGCCAGATAGGCAATGAGCTCCCGCATCCCGAACATCCGCTTGAACTCCTGCTGGATGCGGTCGGCCTTGTCGGCAGAGATGCCGGGCACCTGCGTGAGCCGGGCCGGGTCGTTGGCGATCACCTCCAGCGCCTCAGCCCCGAACAGATCGATGATCTTATCCGCTGTTTTGGCTCCGATGTACGGCAGCGACTTGCTGGCCAGAAAGGCGTAGACAGCTTCCAGATCCTTCGGCATATCGGTCTCGCACTCCTGTGCGTGGAACTGGCGGCCATAGGTGGCGTGGTTCTCATACCGGCCGCGGCATACCACGCTTTCGCCTGCGTGCAGTTCCCCCACGATGCCGCACACCACCGTGACCACCCCGCCGCCGGATAGTTCAAACACGGTGTAACCGTTATCCTCATTTTGATAGATGATATCTTCCACGGTGCCTTCGATCTGTTCCAGTTCTGCCATACGCTCACCTCCTGCCAGATACACAATCATATGTAGTATAACGCTTTTGGCGGGATTTGTAAATCAGAAGAGTCAACAGACAAACACAAAACCGGAAGCACCTTGCATGATGCTTCCGGTTTTGTTCATTCAATTATTTATCACACGGTAATCCGACGGGATCGCGAGCACTGCTTCATCCGCAACGGGTTTCAGATCAATGTTTTCCATACCGACAATGGGTTCCACCAGAATAAAGCTCAGCTCGTTGCCATCGTAGCAGTAAGTATAGGTTGCATAAACGTTCTCCTGATGCACCTTGAGTGTTTCTGTGTCATACGTCTTATCATCTTTTTTGTATTTTCCTGCCGAAATGGAGCCAACGTTCTGATCGGTCGGCAGCGTAAAATAGCCCCAACACGTCCGGATGGAATGAGCATAACTTTCTGCGCTCTGGCTGCCAGCCGGATACTGCCACCATTCCAATTCTTTGTTGCTGCCTTTGTAACCTATCAGGTAAACATTGCCGTCACCATCCACACGCAGCTTGCTGTCGGCCGCAGTCTCATATCCGGCCCGCTTACCCTTGATCGCGTATTTCAGCTCCACCTTCTGTCCACTGGCCATCATATCCGCCGTCAGGGTGTACTCCTGCGCCGTGATGCCCTTGGTATCCAAGTATTTTTTGGTGCGGGAGTTCTGCCACGTCAGCTCTGCCGGACCCGCCGGGGTCGTCCCATCGCAGGCCGTCAGTCCGGTCAGGATCATCACCGCAGATAAAAGAACCGCTGCAAGCCGTTTTCTCAGTTTCATTTCGATTTTCCTCCTCAGTCAAAGCCTTCCGCTTCCAGAATTTTCCTTATTATACCCCCCCCCCGAGGATTTTTGTCAAGAACTTTTTGATATTTCAGCACTTTTGCAAAAAGTCGGTTTCTTCCACACAAAAAAAGCCAGCCAGACCCGAAGGCCCAGCTGGCTTGTGCTATTATAAATATTCGCGCTGCCGCGTCAGGCTTTTGCCGCCTGCGCGTCGTGCACTTTCTCGATGTCCTTTTCCTTCTGCAGCTTTCTGCGCACCACAAAGTAGGCCGGAATGAGGAAGAAGCAGGCAAAGAACCACGCCACCGGGTTTGCGATGCAGGCCGCAAAGTAGCCCCACAGCGGCACGAACCAGAAGCCCACCATGGCGCGGGCCACCATTTCGGCCACACCGGCGAACATGGCAAGGCCGGAGAAGCCCAGCCCCTGAATGGTGTAACGGTAGATGATGAGCACCGCCAGCGGGATATAAAAAACACTGTTCCAGAAGATAAAGCTCTGGGCGTTGGCCATGATCGCGGTCTCGCCCGCATCGAGGAACAGGCCGATGAGCAGCTTATCGGTCACGCGCAGGATAAGGAAGGACGCAATGCTGTACACACAGCCAATGCCCAGGGCGGTGTTCACGCCGCGATTCACACGGCCAAGGTCTTTGGCGCCCATATTCTGGCTGGTGTAGGTGGTCATGGCGGTGCCGATGCTCTCCAGCGGCACGCTGAGGAACTGCGCCGCCTTGCCGCCGGCGGTCTGCGCAGCCACGATGTCGCTGCCGAGACCATTCACAGCGCCCTGCAGTACCACGCTGCCGATGGCCGTGATGCTGCACTGCAGGCCCATGGGGATGCCCATGTTGCACAGCTTTGCGCAGTGGGTCAGGCTGAAACGGCCCTCTTCCCTGCTCCAGCGCAGCTCCGGGTAGTGGCGCATGATGTACAGCAGACTGCCAAGGCCCGCCACCGCCTGACTGAACACGGTAGCAAAGGCCGCACCGAATGCGCCCATGTCGAATACGATGATGCACACAAGGTCAAGAGCGATGTTCAAAAAGCTTGCCACCAGCAGGAAGTACAACGGACGCTTGCTGTCGCCCAAGGCACGCATCAACGCACTGGTCACATTATAAAGCAGGGTGAACGGGATGCCCCAGAAAATGGTGCGGATGTAGATATCCGCAAGGTCGATGATGTTTTCCGGCGTATTCGTCCACACCAGCACCGAGCGGGTCAGTGCCACCGTAACGATGGTGAGCACCACCGCAAAAAAGATGGACAGCCACACGGTGTTGGCGGTGTAACGGCGCATCTCCTTGTAGTCCTTTGCGCCGAAAGTCCAAGAGATCGGGATGGAAAAACCGCAGGCGATGCCGTTCACAAAGCCCAGCACCAGATAATTCAGGCCGCCCACACTGCCCACAGCCGCCAGCGCCTCCACGCCCACAAAGCGGCCAACGATGATGGTATCGGCCAGATTATAGAACTGCTGGAACAGACTGCCCAGCATCAGCGGCACCGCAAACGCAAGGATCAGCTTTAGCGGACTGCCCTGAGTCATATCCTTTGTCATGGCAAAACCTCCTACCACTCAGGGGATATCTGAAAGCAAAGCAAAGAAACAAACCATGTTTTCAGCTTTTCAGATGCGCCCCGAAAAAATCTGCTCAACGGCGTATTTTTGCCGTGAAAAACGCCCTGCCGGAAAGGGGCAGGACGTTGTGTACATTCATGAATGATATTATAGCGGAGTGACGCAGGATTTACAAGATTTGCATTGCATCAACATTTACGAATTTTTGCAGAAAGAATTGGTGATTTTGCTTATTCCGAGTAATGCGCAAGGAACTGCTTGGTGCGCTCTTCCTGCGGGTGCTCGATGAGCTGCCGCGCAGGGCCTTCCTCCACCACAACGCCGCCATCCATGAACATGATGCGGTCGGCCACGTCACGGGCAAAATGCATCTCGTGGGTGACGATGATCATGGTGGTCTTACGGTCAGCAAGGTCACGCAGAACTTTCAGCACTTCACCGGTCAGTTCCGGGTCAAGGGCGCTGGTGGGCTCGTCGAAGCAGAGGATGTCCGGGTGCAGGGCCAGTGCGCGGGCAATGGCTACGCGCTGCTGCTGACCGCCGGAGAGCTGGTGCGGATAGTGGCCTGCACGGGCAGACAGGCCCATCTGGGCCAGAAGCTCCTGTGCCTGCTGTTCCAGCTGGGCATGGATGGCTTTTTTGTTGGCCTTGTAATCCGGGCTCTCCTTTGCCAGCAGCTCACCGGCCAGCATCACGTTCTGCAAGGCGGTGTACTGCGGAAAGAGGTTGAAGTTCTGGAATACCAGACCAAAGTGCAGCCGCTTTTTGCGCACCTCGCTTTCCCGCTGGGTGGCGGGGTCGGCGGCGTCCCACATGGTCTCGCCGTTCACCTTGATGATGCCGGTATCCGGCCTCTCAAGAAAATTCAGGCAGCGCAGCAGGGTGGTCTTGCCGGAACCGGACGAGCCGATGATGGCCAGCGCCTCACCCTGTTCAAGGTTCAGCGAAATATCTTTGAGCACCTTGGTCTCGCCAAAGTTTTTGCCGATGCCGGAGGCTTCAAGCAGTGCCATGATTCAGTTTCCTTCCTTTCATCAGCGGAAATAATCCAGTTTCTTTTCAGCCCAGCCAAACAGCAAAGTCAGCGCGCCCACGAACACCAGGAAGAAGATGGCGGTGGAGAACAGCGGCCAGATCAGACCCTTTGCACTGTATTCCTTGGCCATCATGATGATCTCCTTGTTGGCGATGGTGTTGGCCAGCGAGGTATCCTTGACGAGGGTGATGACCTCGTTGCCCATGGGTGCCAGAATGCGCTTGACCACCTGCAGCAGCGTCACCTTGAAGAAGATCTGCGTTTTGGTCATGCCCAGCACCTGACCGGCCTCGGTCTGGCCCTTGGGGACAGCCTCAATGCCGCCGCGGTAGATCTCGGAAAAGTAGCAGGCGTAGTTGATGGCAAAGGCCACCACCGCTGCCACCATGCGTCCACCGGAGCCGGAGGGCCACGGATTATTCATGCCCAGCAGGCCGGGGCCAAGGTAGATCACGATGATCTGCAGCATCAGCGGCGTACCGCGGATGACCCACACGAAAGTTTTCACCGCGCCGGAAAGCGGCTTGCACCGGCTCATGGAGCCGAAAGCGACCACCAGACCCAGCGGCAGCGCAAACAGCAGGGTCAATGCAAACAGTTCACAGTTGAGCAGAAACGCGCCGGAAAGGCGCCCCAGAATCACAGACACAAGAACACACCCATCAATCCGTTTTTAACAAAGGGAACGCCCCGCTCAGGGGGCGCTCCGTTCATTTTAAATGTAAATACTTAATCGGCCAGAGCCAGATCGTACTTGTCGGCCAGAGCCTGCATGGTGCCGTCAGCCTTCAGCTCGTCAAAGACGGCATCCACAGCGGCAGCGGTATCGCTGTCCTTGCGGAAGGCCACGCCGTACTCCTCAGCGTTCAGCTCGTCCACGATCTTCAGGCTTGCATAGTCGGTGCCCTCACCGATCATGGCGTTGGCCAGAGTCAGATCCAGAACAGCCGCATCTGCAGTGCCTGCGGCAACTTCCATCAGGCAGTCGGTCTGCACGCTCTTGGAAACGTAATCGGCCTGTGCCAGATTCTCGTCTCCTTCGATGGCAGCCTCACCGGCAGAGCCGGCTTCAGCCACTACGGTCTTGCCCACCAGATCTGCAGTGGAGCTGTAGTCGGTACCTTCCTTCACGACCACGACCTGTGCGTTCTTGGCGTAGGCCTTGGTGGTGGCGGTGTTGGCCATGATATCATCGGTCAGGGTCATGCCGTTCCAGATGCAGTCGATGCTCTTGGCATCCAGCTCAACCACCTTGGTGTCCCAGTTGATCTCCACGAACTCCGGCTCGACCCCCAGCTTTTCGCACACAGCCGTTGCCAGCTCGGTATCAAAGCCGGTGAAGTTGCCGTCTGCATCGGTGTAGTTCATGGGTTCGTAGACGGTGTAGCCAATGACCATCTTGCCCTTTTCCTTGATGTAATCCAGATCACTGGCAGCGGTTTCGGCAGCAGAAGCAGCTGCGCTGCCGGATGCGGCAGAAGATGCCACGGTGGAAGTGGATGCGGCACCGCCGCAGGCGGCAAGGCTCAGTGCCATGGCACCGGCCAGAAAAGCGGAGACTAAACGTTTCATAACAGGTTTCCTCCCTCGTTATTTCCCAAAAGATGTTCCCTCTCAGTTTAGCATTTTATCATGCTAAAGTGTTAAACCGTGACTATAGAATAGCGCGTTTGAGGGCATTTGGCAAGAGGAAATATAAAAGTTAGTGCATATTGCCCTTTATTTTTTTCTTTTCGTTTCGTCTCTTGTTGAATTGCACAAGTAAAAGAGGAAAGACACAGTGTCTTTCCCCTTTCCGATTGCTTATTCTTCTGCGAACGCTGCCAGTGCCGCCTTTTGCAGCTCTGTCACTGAAATAGTACATACAGCCGCAAGGTCGGCATCCGAGCCGTCATCCGGGATGGACGCCACCTCTGCGCGGGTCCGGCCCTTGAGGTAGTCGCACCAGCCCTCGCTGTGCTCATACCATTCTTTGTCCAGAGCGGATGCACCGCGCATCCCGTACTGATCGCCCTGCTCCAGCTTGGTTTTCACCAGCTCCGGTGCCGACACGGTGCCGTCCGCGCTCACTGTCAGGGCAGGCTCCGTCACGTCAGCGATGGCGCTGGTCACGCGGTCGTCGGCATCCAGCGTCAGAGCCGTCACCGTAATGTCCACCTGCGCGGTCACATCGTGGTCATCGTCAGCGGTCAGATCTTTGGTGTCATTGCGCACCGACACGCCCAGCACAGCACGGTCGCCGCGGGCCGAACCCACCGCCTTTGCGTTCTCACAGGCGCGCACCACTGCATCCCGATAGCCGTCCACTGCAATGGTACAGCCGGAAAGCAGGTCGGCATCCTTGGGCTTGCCGTCATCGTCGGTGGCAAGCTTTTTCACCTCGTCCGGCGTCTTACCTGTGAGAAAATCGCCAAAGGCATCTGCCTGTTCTGTCCAGCCTTTTTTCAGCGAGGACACCGCAGCCAGTGGGTAGTCCTCCCCTTTCTGGCGCTTGGTAAGAGTTTCGCCGGGCATCGTCACCTTGCCGGTGCCGTCCCCCGTTACAGAAAGTTCCACCTCATCCAGCATCACATCGGCCACTTTCCCCTCAGCATCCAGCAAAACGGCGGCAGCGATCGTGTTGATCTTCCCGGCACGCTCCTCTCCGTCCGCTTTCGTCAGGATGCCAAGGCCGGTGCGCCATGCGGCGTTCTGCGTGGTCTGGGACGAGCTGCCGCCCATGCCTGTGCTCATGCTTCCGGAAGAACCGGAGCCGCTCCCGCCGCAGGCGATGAGTGTCAGCGCCGCCGCCAGCGTGCAGCCCAAAACCGTGCAGGATATCTTTTTCGTTATCATCGAAACGCTCCCTTTCCTGCCCCATCGTAAAGGGGCTTTTGGGCTAGTTTGCCCGGAAAGCAGCGGTTTTATTTTGCGTCTACCGCAGTCTGTCGTTTCTTTTACATTAAAGGGCTCAGCAGCCGCAGCACGCTGTCCAGCACAGTGCCCAGCAGACCGGTATGGCAGTCCGATACCTGTACCTCCCGGCATTTGGGCAGTGTATCCCGCACGTCATCCCGCAGGACGGTCACCTGACTGTTGTTCTGCAGCAGCACGCCGCACTCGAAGTGCAGGAACAGGCTGCGGTAATCCATGTTGATGCTGCCCACCACAGCGGTGCTGTCGTCGCTTACCCAGCACTTGGCGTGCAGGAAGCCGGGGGTGAACTCGTAAATGCGTACACCCGCCCGCAAAAGCGGCAGATAGTACGACCGGCTCAGCCGGAATACCAGCTTCTTGTCCGGGATGCCCGGCAGCACCAGACGGACATCCACCCCGCGCTTGGCAGCGTTTTTCAGCGCATCCAGCATTTCCTCGCCGATCGCAAGGTAGGGTGTATAGATGTAGACATACTGTTTTGCCTGCGCAAGGATATTCAGATAAACGGTTTCTGCCATGGGCTCCTCGTCCAGCGGACTGTCTGCATAGGGCTGCACCACGCCGTCCGGCACCAGCGGCACCAGCGGCATGGGGCGAAACGCATCATAATCCGTCTCGCTGGGGCGAAAGGCGTTCCAGAAGTTGAGGAACATCACCGTAAAGTTCCACGCGGCGTCGCCTTCCACACGCAGGGCTGCATCCTTCCAGTAGCCGAAGCGCTGCTCTGCGTTGATATACTCATCTGCCAGATTCACGCCGCCGGTGTAGGCCACCGTACCGTCAATGACTACGATCTTGCGGTGGTCGCGGTGGTTCATCACCAGCGAGATCAGGGGCACCACCGGGTTGAACGGGATGCAGCGGATGTGCGCCCGCTCCATCCTCACGATAAAATCGGCAGGCAGGCCCAGCAGGCTGCCAAAATCATCGTAGATCAGACGCACATCCACGCCCTGTGCCGCCTTGCGGCGCAGGACCTTCTCGATGCCATTCCACATGCAGCCATGGCTTACGATGAAAAATTCCAGAAAGATGCTCTTTTGGGCCTTTTCCAGATCGGCCAGCAGCTGCGGATACATCGCTTCGCCGCTGGCAAAATACTGCGCACGGGTGTTCTGCCATGCCGGATAGGGGCCATACTTTGCCACATAACGGCTCTGGCCCTGCCCGTCGGCATTCAGACTGTCCAGTACGCCCGGCTGCTGCTGCAGGTCTTTTTTATGTGCGCTGTCCACAGCATGCATTTTCAGGCTCAGGCGCTTGCTCGGACGTTTGTTGCCAAAGGCCAGATACAGCGCACCGCCCAGCAGCGGCAGGATGCCGATCAGTGCGATCCAGCCCACCTTATAGGCGCTGTTCTCGTCCTTGCGCACAAGGTACAGGATAATGAGCAGGCTCAGGGCGTTGAGCAGACCGTTCACCCATACACGGCCTGTACCGGTGGTAATGGAATAGAACACCCAGCACAGCCACAGCAGCTGCAGCGCTACCAGCACCACCGTGATGGTGACGCGGTTCAGGATGCGGTTGAAAAAGCGCACGATCGGCGAACGAAAAAACATCGGCCTGCCCTCCTCCTTTATTATAATATGTGTAAGTATAGCGCGGTTTTGCAGCTTTTTCAAGATTTGCGTTGTTTCCTGATGCGCCCCGCAAAAAGCCGACCGGAAAAATCCGCAGATTTTTCCGGTCGGCAAACAAAGAAATGATTTTTCGTCAAAGAGACAGCTATTGCAGTTCCCGCGCAAATGCGGAGCCATTGAAAGCCGCTTTATGCTTCGGCTTCGCCGTCCTCAAAGCCCACCATCAGGCCGCCCTGCTCAGCGTAGTAGCTGCACAGGCCGCCGCACTCGGTGACATCCACCTGTGCGCCTGCAAACACCGCATGGATCATCAGCTTCAGGCGCTTGGCAGCTTCCGGGTTATCACAGTGGGCAATGTGCACTTTGCCATCGGTAAAGCCGTGATCCTTCAATTCCAGCACAATGCGCTCCAGTGCGCCGTGCTCGCCACGGGTCTTGCACAGCACCTCCAGCTCGCCGCTCTCACTGGCCTGACCAATGACCCGGATGCCCAGCATCCGTGCCACAGCGGCAACGGCGGGCTTCACACGGCCATTGCGGGCCAGATTTGCCAGCGATTCCAGCGAAAACACCAGATGCGTGTGCTTGTGGTAAGCCAGGATCGCCTCACAGATCTCGTCAAACTCCATCCCGATCCGGACGAGGTCCCGCAGACGCTCCGCCAGCAGACGCAGCTCCGGCCCGGCAGACAGGCTGTCCAGAACAAAAATACGGGCCTCCGGGTGTGTTTCCTTGTATTCTTCCGCTGCCAGCAGTGCAGCATTGTAGCTGCCGGACAGTGTGCCCGTGATGGTGGCAACAAAAATCTGCTCTGCACCCTCATAAGCAGCCAGCCAGTCTGCCACATTGGGGCAGGAGGTGCTGGTCTTGCCCTTGTAAGTACGCAGAGACCGGGCCATATCCACAGCATCCAGAGTGCCGTCATCCAGATATTCCTGTTCATCTGTGACGATCTTCAACGGCACACAGGCAAAATCCACGCCCGGCAGGGCATACAGGCTGGACGAAGAATCCACAACGATCTTGGTTTTCATAAAATGCACGCTCCAAATCTATTTTGTGATAGCAGGTCATTTTTGTATTTTCCGTGCCTTACACGCACTTCCGCCTGCATGGTTTTTTCGGTTCACTGCAGACATCATAGCAGTTTTTCAAAAACCTGTCAAGGGATTTCATGCATTCTTTCAAAAGTTTTAAAAATCCGTTGACCAAAGTACAGATTTGCGCTATAATACCGCCATAAAACCATTTTCTGTATCCCGCGCAGCCCAGCTGCGCCAACCTTAGAAAACTGCTTACGATATGAAAACTGAAACCAAATGCCGCGTTGCGGCCTGCGCCGCCGGGTTTGCCCTGCCCCGGTACGCCGATCTCCCGCAGATGGGGCTTTACCTTGACCAGACCGTGCAGTACGTCAACAGCTATTTCCGCACCTTCTGCGGCGTGGAGCTTACCTCTTCCATGGTCAGCAACTACGTCAAAAAGGGCATTCTGTCCCACCCGGTGCGCAAGAAGTATGCCCGCGATCAGATCGCATCCCTGATGTACATTGCAGTCTCCAAGACCGTTCTTTCGATGGAAAACATCGACGCCCTGTTCAAAATGCAGCGGGCGCACTGTTCCGCCGGGGCAGCTTACGACTACTTCTGCGACGAGATGGAGAACTGCCTGCCGTTCGTATTCGGCTGCACCAGGGAGATCCGTGACCTTGCCGTGGATGCCGCAGATGAAAAGCTGCTTCTGCGCAGCACGATCCTTGCAGCGGCAAACAAAATGTATCTGGACTGCTGCTTCAACGCCCTGCGGCAGGAGGAAAACCTCTGGGACACCATTCTGCCCGATCTGGCGTAAGAACACAAAAAAGCCGTGCCTCCACAAAAGGAAGCACGGCTTTTGCATTTTATACGTTCAAGATCAGGTATCCTGCAGTTCCCCGCGGCTTGCAGCCTTGAGGTATGCAAAGATGAAACCGTCCAGATCGCCGTCCATCACGGCGTCCACATTGCCGGTCTCGTAGTTGGTGCGGTGATCCTTGACCATGGTGTAGGGCATGAACACATAGCTGCGGATCTGGTGACCCCATGCGATCTCGTTCTGCACGCCCTTGATGTCGTCGATCTTATCCATATGCTGCTGCTTTGCGATCTGATACAGCTTTGCCTTCAGCATTTCCATTGCGTAGTCACGGTTCTGGAACTGGCTGCGCTGGGTCTGACAGCTGACCACGACGCCGGTGGGCTTGTGGATCAGACGGACAGCGGAAGAAGTCTTGTTGATGTGCTGACCGCCGGCACCGGAAGAACGGTACACCTGCATCTCGATATCCTCGGGGCGGATATCCACCTGAATGGTGTTATCCAGCTCAGGCATCACTTCCAGCGAAGCAAAGCTGGTCTGACGGCGGGCGTTAGCGTCAAAGGGCGACACACGCACCAGACGATGCACGCCGTTCTCACTCTTGAGCAGACCGTAGGCGTTGGCACCCTTCACCATCATGGAGGCGCTCTTCATGCCGGCTTCATCGCCGTCCTGATAGTCCAGCACCTCCACGGTCATGCCGTGGTTGGAAGCCCACTTATTGTACATGCGGTACAGCATTTCGGCCCAGTCCTGTGCCTCGGTGCCGCCGGTGCCGGCATGGAAGGTGAGGATGGCGTTGCTGTGGTCGTACTCGCCGTTCAGCATCGTCATGAGCTGCAGCTCATCCACTGCCTTGCCCACAGCGTTCACAGATTCCTCTGCCTCGGGGATCATGGCAGGGTCGTATTCTTCATCCAGCATTTCCAGCATGGTCTCTGCGTCATCGTACAGGCCCTGCAGCTTTTCAAAGCGGCTCAGCTTGCCCTTCAGGTCGCCCACCTCGTCAAACACCTTTTTGCTCAGGTCTGCATCATCGTAAAAGCCGGGGCGGGACATGGTGTGCTCCAGCTCCTGCACGCGCTTGCGGGAGGCATCGATGGCCAGAGCCTCTTCCAGGTCCTTGACCGCCTTGCCGTAATCGGCAAGCTGCACCTTCAGTTCGTCAATCGTGATCATTCTTTCAGTTCCTCTCGAAATGATAATAAGGTAAAGTCTTTTATTCTCAAAAGACACAGTTTATACACAGATACTTCACTAGTATACCGAGAATCTGTGTTAAAGTAAAGAGGTAAATGGATTATCCTGCTGGAATTTTGAAGATTTTTGCCTTTTCTTTTCGTTCTCAGGGGAGTATAATACCAGTATGAATCATATAACAGGAGGAAATCATGCCGAAATATTATGGCTGTCCCTGCGAAGGCTGCGGCAGACCGCTGGCGCTGACCGATGATATCGTGGTCTGCCCGGACTGCGGCGCACCCTATCACCGCGAGTGCTACGAGAAGCTGGGCCGCTGCATCCATACCCCCGCCCACGGCGCAGGCTATGAATGGAAGTTTCCGTACAAGGATGAAGAACTGCGCACCTGCCCCAGCTGCGGTGAGCGCACCCTGCGTTCCGAGACGGTATGCCGCTGCTGCGGTGCCGCCATGCCGCCGGAGGATCAGTGCCCGGATCCTTCCGCCCAGACTGCTTCCGGCGCAGACCAGAACCGATTTGACTATGATGATCTTTACCGCCAGTACCAGCAAACTGTGGAAGAGCCCACCCGCCGCAATGTTCAGGCGGCCTTTGGCAAGGAAGAGCTGATCGACGGTATCCCCTACAGCGACTGGAACGATTACATCGGCAAGGCCGCACCCGTCTATCTGAACGACTACAGCCGGATGCAGCTGCAGCACACCAAGATCTCCATGTGCCTCTCGGCGCTGGTATTCGGCCCGTTCTATTTCTTCTATCGCAAAGCGTGGAAGCCTGCCTTCGGTTTTCTGGCCGCAGAGCTGGTGCTGGCTCTGCCCACCCTGCTGAGCATGATGCAGGCCACCGGCAGTCCGCTGACCGCCGGCATCAGCAGCACGGTCATCGTTATACTGTCCCGCATTATGACGGTGCTCAGTTTTGTGCTGGTGATGCTGCGCACCCTGTACGCCAAATGGCTGTATCGCAAAAGTGCAGCCGAACGCATCCGGCGCATCCGTGCCGAGTTCCCGGATGCTGCTCAGCGCCGTGCGGTCCTGTCTGCACAGGGCGGCGTGAGCATCGCCGGTGTGATTGGTGCCTTTGTACTGCTGATGGTTCTGGGTGCCTGTGCCACCGTGCTCATGGGTCCGAATCTGGACGCTTTGATCGGGATGTTCTGATCTGCAATGCCGCCTGCAAAGGCTGGCATTGCGGATTTCAAAATAGTAAGGAGAATATGAATCATGATGAAGAAAGTCACAAAAGCTGTCATTCCTGCCGCCGGTCTTGGCACCCGCGTGCTGCCCGCTACCAAGGCCATGCCCAAGGGTATGCTGCCCATTGTGGACAAGCCTGCCATCCAGTATCTGGTGGAAGAGGCGGTGCGTTCCGGTATCACCGATATCCTCATCATTCTGGGCCGCAACCAGAGCATCATTGAGGATCACTTTGACCGTAGCCCTGAGCTGGAAGAAAAGCTGGCAAAGCCCGGCAAGGAAAAGGCTCTGGAAGAATGTCTGGGCATTGCCAACATGGCAAACATCTTCTTTGTGCGTCAGAAGCAGACGCTGGGTCTGGGCCATGCCGTGAACACCGCCAAGGCCTTCACCGGTGACGATCCCTTCGTTGTCATCTACGGCGATGACGTGATCTGGGGCGAGGACCCGGTCTGCGCTCAGCTGATCCGCGCCTACGAGGAGTTCGGCCGCCCGGTCGCGGGTGTTTCCGCTGTGCCCTGGGAGGATGTGAGCCGGTACTGCAGCCTGAAGACCACCCCCATCCACGACAACTACTTCTTTGTGGATGACATGATCGAGAAGCCCAAGAAGGGGCAGGAGTTCAGCAACTACTCCATTCTGGGCCGTGTGCTGCTGACTCCGCAGATCTACGAGATCCTCGCCCACACCAAGCCCGGTGCCGGCGGTGAGATCCAGCTGACCGATGCCATGGCCGAGTATGCCCGCACCTGCGGCGGCATGACGGCCGTAGAGTTCACCGGAAAGCACTACGACATGGGCAACAAGCTCAAGGTGGTAGAGGCACAGGTGGAGCTGGCCCTGCAGCATCCGGAGATCGGCGAAGCCTTCCGTGAGTACCTGAAGGAGTTCTGCAAGACACTGTAAATAAATGAGGTTGCTGCGCAAATGATGTTCTTCAAATGATGTTTTGCTTCGCAAAAATGATGTGCGCTGCGGCGCATGAAGGACGATACGACAGCAGAAAAACACCCCGGAACGCGAAAGCTTCCGGGGTGTTTTCATTGCACCGCTGTGCGGTGCACATCATCTGCGCAGCAGACATCATGGCGTAAGCCGCATCATTTGCGCAGCAACATCATTCTTTATTCCGCCTGACTGGGGTGCAGCTGCGGCGGCATTTTGGTAAAGAGAGCCTTGAGCATCAGCGGCGTTGCCACACTGGACACCACGATCAGCAGGATCACAGCGGTAAAGTAGACCGAGTCCACCACGCCGACATCCAGGCCCTTCTGGGCCACGATCAGTGCCACCTCGCCGCGGGTCATCATGCCAACGCCGATCTTGAGGGAGTCGCCCCAGTTAAAGCGGCAGAGCTTTGCGGCCAAACCGCAGCCGATGATCTTGGTGATAAGTGCCACAATGACGAAGCAGACACAGAACAGGAAGATTTCCGGCGTCAGGCCGCTGATGTCGGTCTTCAAGCCGATGGATGCAAAGAAGATGGGTGCAAAAATGATATAATTGCTGATATCCACGCGGCGCTCCACGTAGGGGGCATCGTCCATGGTGCACAGAACGATACCGGCGATATAGGCACCGGTGATATCTGCAATGCCGAAGTATTCCTCGGCGATGTAGGCCATGGCAAAGCAGAACGCCATGCTCACGATGGTGATGCGCTGGGTGTGGGGATTGCGCTTGTCCAGCCATGTCATAGCAAAGTGAGCCACAACGCCCACGCCCACGGCAGTAGCAAAGAACAGCACCGTATTGATGAGCACCTTGCCCAGACCTGTGCCGGTGCCGGAGCTTGCGCCCAGTACGCAGGTGAGGACTACGATGCCGATGACATCATCAATGACGGCGGCACTGACGATGGTAGTGCCGAGAAAGCTCTTCAGGTGGCCCAGCTCCTGCAGGGTCGCCACCGTAATGGACACGCTGGTGGCGGTCATGATGGTGCCGATGAACAGGGCACGGTAGAACTCAGGGCTGCCCACGGCAGAGAAGCCGTAGAACGCACTGTACAGCAGGGTGCCGCCCACCAGCGGGACGGCTACGCCCACGCAGGCGATCAGGGTGGCGATGGGGCCAGCCTTGATAAGTTCCTTCAGATTGGTGCCAAGGCCCGTGGTGAACATCAGCATGACCACGCCGATCTCCGCAAAGGTGGAGATGGCATCACTGGTCTGCACGAGGTTCAGGATGCACGGACCGATGAGCAGGCCGGCAATGATCTCGCCCACCACCTGCGGTGCCTTGCACTTGCGGGCCACAAGGCCAAAGAACTTTGCGCTGAGGATGATAATTGCCAGGTCACGGAAAACCAAATACACAAAGAATCCTTCCTTTACTATAAAATTCTCAGAACTATATATACATTCCTTTCGAAGACGGATAACAGAGAGCAGAGAGACGGCCGATCCCCGGCTGCCCTGCCGTTCATCCTCTGAAAGCGACTATATTATAGCCCTCTTTCACCAAAAAATCAAAATATTTTTTGTTGTATGTTTTTTTCAGAAACCCCTTGACAGATCCTTTACAGCTTGCTATAATAAATTGCTGTCTGAACAGACACGCCGCACACAAGGCGCGACGCCGCGTTTTGTGTGTACCCTTGGTCCTGTGATTGCAGGACCCTTAAGTCCAAAAGGAGGTGCTACAAAATGGCAAAGTACGAAACCATGCTGATTACCAGCGCCGCTCTCGACGAGGAGGCTACCGCCGCTCTGGTTGGTAAGTTCAAGTCCCTGATCGAGGCTAACGGTACGATCGATTCCATCGACGAGTGGGGCAAGCGCCGTCTGGCCTACCCTATCAACGACGAGGAGGAAGGCGTCTATACCGTGATCGACTTCACCAGCGAGCCCAGCTTCCCCGCTGAGCTGGACCGTGTGTACAAGATCACTGAAGGCGTTATGCGCAGCCTGATCATTGCTCACGAGGAGTAATCCTTCCGTGACAGAAAGGGAGACCGTAGTATGTTGAATGTTGTTGCCATCATGGGCCGTCTTGTGGCGGATCCCGAACTGCGCACCACCCAGCAGGGTACCAATGTGTGCAGTTTCCGCATTGCCTGTGACCGCAATTTTGCGCGTCAGGGCGAGCAGCGTCAGGCCGATTTCATTGATATCGTTGCATGGCGCCAGCAGGCCGATTTTGTTTGCAAGTATTTCCAGAAAGGCAGTCTGATCGCCATTGAAGGCAGTCTTCAGACCCGCCAGTATCAGGATAAGAACGGCAACAACCGCACCGCTGTGGAAGTGGTAGCCAACAACATCAACTTCGCAGGCCCCAAGAGCAGCAATGCAGGCGGCGGAGCAAATTATCAGAATAATTCTGCTCCCGCCTACCAGAACGCAGCGCCTGCCCGTCCGGCCGCTGTGGAGGCAGCTCCCAGCTACTCTGCCGGCAATGCAGACGATTTCGCTGTGATTGATGACAGCGACGACCTGCCGTTCTGACACGAAACGGTCAATCCGTTAAAAATTCAATAGGAGGTAATAAGCAATGGCTTTTGAAAGAACCGAAGGCTCTCGCCCCGCACGCCCCATGCGTCGCGGCCGCAAGAAGGTTTGCAGCTTCTGTGTCGATCGCATCGACACCATCGATTACAAGGACGTGCCCCGTCTGCGTAAGTACGTCTCTGAGCGTGCAAAGATCATTCCCCGCCGTGTGACCGGCACCTGCGCTTATCATCAGCGCGCACTGACCATCGCCATCAAGCGTGCTCGTCACGTTGCTCTGATGCCCTACGTCAGCGACTAATCTTTAAAGAATCAACCCAATCAAAATAATCAGCAATCAGCAAAGCGCTCTCACCGATGACAAGGTGGGAGCGCTTTTTTTCTTTTCCTTCCGGCCTGGATGTGCTATACTGAGTTCAGGGGTTGTTTTATTATTTTTTGAGGAGGTTTTCTGTCATGAAAAAACGGTATCTTAGACTTGCGGTGCTGACGGCTGGTGTGCTGCTGACCGCACAGACCGGTCTTTCCGCTGCTGCGCTTTCTACCTTTGATGCAGCATACTACGCTGCACAGTATCCGGATGTTGCGGCCGTATGCGGCAATGACGAAGGCGCGCTGCTGCGTCATTATCTGGATCACGGCATTGATGAAGGCCGCAAGCCTTCTGCGGACGGCATTGCCGGTGATGACGAGCTGTCTTTGACCGAAGCGCAGTTTTCTTCCGTCTGGTCGCCGGTGGCCATCAACAAGCTGGCCCACTACAAGTCCCTCAAGCGCAAATGCACCGATGAGGAGTTTGCGCAGGCATATCAGGAAGCGCTGAAGGTGGTCACACCGCTGGCGCTCATGAGCCGGGAAGACCAGCTTTACGGCATCGCCTCTGCCCTGCGTGCGGTGGTGGATGATGGTTCCATGGCTTACTCCATGGAAGCCAACCACTACAACGACCCCTACGGTTATTTTGTACTGCGCACAGCATCCTGTGCCGGGTGTGCCCGGGCCACCGCTCTGTGTCTGGACATTCTGGGCATCCCCTATGAGCATGTGAACGAGAACCAGTACGCTCACCAGTGGTGCCGCGTGCCCATGGAGGACGGCAGCTACTGGATCTGCGACGCGTTCGGCCTGTACTGCGGCCCGGAACCCGAGCCCTATCAGCACCCGTATTTTTGAAAAAGCGGATAAGTCATTTCAAAACCATGCAATGCCCGGCAGGCTGTGTTATCTGCCGGGCATTGTTTTTTCCTTTCCCCTTTTATAAAACCACTGCTCTATGTCGAAAAGTTACAAATCGGTACGGTTTTACCGGTTGTTTCTGACTTGTACCGGGAATTTGCGGAACTATTGGCATGTTTTGATTTGCACGCAATCCAATCTGCACAAAAGCAGCTCCATATGCTATGCAATTTTCACGAAAACACTTTGGGGTTATTGATTTTTTATACAGATTATGCCATAATATAGTCACTGAAAACGTTCCCGACAACGTTCCCGAATATATTACCGAAAGTGAGGTACTCCGACAAAATGCCGAATCTGACCATCAAGGACATTGCCCGGATCAGCGGCTGCTCGGTGAGCACCATTTCTCGTGTCATCAACGACCGGCCCGACGTCCGGCCCGAGACCAAGGAACATGTACTTACGGTAATGCGGGAGGCCGGGTTCGTGCCCAACACCAATGCACGACAGCTGAAGATCCAGCAGTCCCGCAGTCTGGTGTTCGTGGTCAAGGGTACCCGCAATCTCTTCTTCTCGGACTTTTTAGTCCAGCTGCAGCGGGCCGCTACCCTGTATGGCTACAATGGCATCGTTTCCTATCTGGATGAAAACGCCAACGAGATCGATGCCGCCGAAAAGATCCTGCGGGAGATCAAGCCCAAAGGCATGATCTTTCTGGGCGGCAGCGTAGCCAACTTCAAAAAAGGCTTTGCCAACATCACAGTCCCCTCGGTGCTGACCACACTGGTCTCCGACGAGCTGGACTTTCCCAATCTTTCCATGGTGGGCGTGGATGACCGCGCCGCAGCCTACGCTGCTGTGGACTACCTCATCCAGCAGGGACACCGCAAGATCGCAGTGCTGGGCGGTCCGGTCACCAGCTATCCCAGCGTGATGCGCCGCGAGGGTGCACAGCAGGCGATGCGGGACGCAGGCATCCTGTTCAGCGACAAGCTGTACGGCCTGTCCAACTACGATTTTGAGTCTGCCTATCACGCTGTGAACAGCCTGCTGGCCCACCGGGCCGACTTTACCGCCCTGTTCGCCATGAGCGATGTGATCGCTTTAGGTGCCATCCGTGCGCTGGTAAGCGCCGGGCTGCGGGTGCCGGAGGATGTCTCGGTGATCGGCTTTGACGGCATCACGATGTCCCGCTACTGCGTGCCCGTGCTGACCACCATCGTGCAGCCCAGCGAACAGATCTCGCTGCAGAGCATTGAGCTGCTGGTGCGGCAGATCGAGCACGGTGCACCGGCCCAGACCATCACCTTGCAGCCGGAGCTGCAGCAGGGTGAGAGCGTGAGGGCCATCTAAACCTTGTACTCCCTCCGTCAGGGGACGGAGATTTTGAAATAGTTTATTTTTAATAAGAAGGAGAACTTATTATGAAGAAAATGATCACTCGTCGTAACTTCCTGAAGGCCGCTGGCGTTTCCGTCGCTGCTCTGGGTCTGGCTGCCTGCGGCGGCTCTTCCAACAGCACCGCTTCCTCTGCTGCCGGTTCTGCCGCTGCTTCCAGCACCGCTGCAAAGGCAGACGGCAAGGTCTACTACCTGAACTTCAAGCCCGAGCAGGATCAGGATTGGCAGGATCTGGCCGCTGAGTACACCAAGGAGACCGGCGTGCCTGTGACCGTTGTCACCGCCGCTTCCGGCCAGTACGAGACCACCCTGATGAGCGAGATGGAGAAGAGCGAGGCTCCCACCCTGTTCCAGGTGAACGGCCCTGTTGGTCTGGCAAACTGGAAGGATTACTGCTACGATCTGTCCGGCAGCCAGCTGTACGGCGAGCTGACCAGCGACTCTTTCGCACTGAAGGATGGCGACGCTGTTACCAGCATCGCATATGTCATCGAGACCTATGGCATCATTTACAACAAGGAACTGCTGAGCGCCGCCGGCTACACGCAGGACGATATCAAGGGCTTTGCTGATCTGAAGAAGGTCGCTGACGATATTCAGGCACGCAAGGCTGAGCTGGGCGTGGACGGTGCTTTCACTTCTGCCGGCATGGACGGTTCTTCTGACTGGCGCTTCAAGACCCATCTGGCAAACCTGCCCATCTACTACGAGTACAAGGCAGACGGCATCGACTCCACCGACGCCATCAAGGGCACCTATCTGGACAACTACAAGCAGATCTGGGATCTGTACATCACCGATTCCACCTGTGACCCCACCCTGCTGGCTTCCAAGACCGGCAACGACGCTGTGGCTGAGTTCGTGGGCAAGAAGGCTGTGTTCTACCAGAACGGCACTTGGGCTTACAATGACGTGAAGGATCTGGGCGACGACAACCTGGGCATGCTGCCCGTCTACATCGGCGTGGATGGCGAGGAGAATCAGGGCCTGTGCACCGGTTCCGAGAACTTCTGGTGCGTGAACAACACCTCTTCTGATGCCGACATTCAGGCTACTCTGGACTTCCTGTACTGGTGTGTCACCTCTGAGGCCGGCACCAGCGCGATGGCTGACAAGATGGGCTTCGTCATCCCCTTCAAGAAGGCTAAGGACTCCACCAACCCCCTGATCACCATTGCAAACCAGTATGTGGCCGACGGCAAGACCAGTGTGGACTGGTGCTTCTCCACCATGCCTTCCGAGGAGTGGAAGAACGGCGTTGGTTCCGCTCTGACCGCTTACGCAGCAGGCACCGGCGACTGGGACGGCGTTGTGACCGCCTTCGTCGATGGCTGGGCTAAGGAATACAAGCTGGCAAACGGCTAATCCCCTGGACAGATCCACTGAAACAGAACTGAACCGGGAGGCGGGCGAAGTGGTTCGCCCCGCCTCCCCTTTTTTGTTAACCACTCCGCATATAGGAGGTACATCATGCAAAAAGCCATCAGTAAATACTGGCCGGTGTTCGTGCTGCCTACCCTCATCGCGTTCATCATCGGCTTTATCTGGCCCTTTATCTGGGGTATTTACCTTTCGTTCCAGCGGTTCACCACTGTGAGCAAGACCACCTTTGTGGGCATTCAGAACTACCTCAGCGTATTTCAGGATGCCACCTTCCTGCACGCGTTCGGCTTTACTGCGGCGTTCACTGTAGTTTCCACCGTGCTCATCAACGTCTGCGCCTTTGCCATTGCGCTGGCGCTCACCCGCGGCATCCGCGGCACCAACATCTTCCGTACCGTCTACTTCATGCCCAACCTGATCGGCGGCATCCTGCTGGGCTACATCTGGCAGATCCTGCTCAACGGTGTGCTGGCCAACCTGCAGAAACCTCTGCTGGCGCTGGATGCCAAGGCCGGTTTCGTCGGTCTGGTCATTCTGATGTGCTGGCAGCAGATCGGCTACATGATGATCATTTACGTTGCCGGCCTGCAGAGCGTACCCGGCGACCTGATCGAAGCCGCCAAGATCGACGGTGCCAATGACCGCGAGATCCTGTTCAAGATCAAAATTCCCATGGTTATGCCCAGCGTGACCATCTGCACCTTCCTGACCCTGACCAACAGCTTCAAGCTGTTCGACCAGAACGTTGCCCTGACCGCAGGCGAACCCGCCAACGCCAGTGAAATGCTGGCTCTGAACATCTACAACACCTTCTATGGCCGTTCCGGTGCTCAGTGGAAGGGCATCGGTCAGGCAAAGGCTGTGGTGTTCTTCCTGATCGTTGTGGTCATTTCTCTGATCCAGCTCCACTTTACCCGTTCCAAGGAGGTGCAGCAGTAATGCCTAAACAGAAAAAAATGTGGGATAACGTCCTCACCGTCATCATGTCTCTGCTGAGTCTGCTGTGGATCTACCCCATCGTGCTGATCCTGCTGAACAGCTTGAAGGTCGAGGGTACCTTTACCACCTCCACCGTGTTCAAGCTGCCCACCGCAGAGACCTTTGCGGGCCTGAGCAACTATGTTTACGGCGTCACCAAAATGGGTTTCCTTTCCAGCCTTGGCTACAGCCTTGTCATCACCGTTACCAGTGTGGCGCTGATCCTGCTGTGCTGCTCCATGACCGGTTGGTACCTTACCCGCGTGAACAACAAGCTGAGCAAGTTCATGAACCTGCTGATCGTGTTCTCCATGGTCGTTCCCTTCCAGATGGTCATGTTCACCCTGTCCAAGACTGCTGACCAGCTCAATCTGAACACCCCCTGGAACATCTGCATCATCTATCTGGGCTTCGGCGCAGGTCTGGCCGTGTTCATGTTTACCGGCTTCATGAAGAGCGTGCCCATGGAAATCGAGGAAGCTGCCATGATCGACGGCTGCAACCCCATCCAGATCTTCTTTAAGGTCGTATTCCCCATCCTCAAGCCCACCATGATCTCCACCGCCATCCTGGAGACCATGTGGGTGTGGAACGACTACCTGCTGCCCACGCTGGTGCTGGACATCAAGAAGTATCGTACCATCCCCATGGCCATCCAGTATTTCCGCGGCGGTTACGGCCGTGTGGAGCTGGCTCCCATGATGGCCTGCATCATCATTGCCATCATCCCCATCATCATCCTGTACATGACCTGCCAGAAGTACATCATCGAAGGCGTTGTGGCAGGTGCCGTGAAGGGCTAAGGAGGTGCGCACAATGCGTGCAAGCGGCATTTTGATGCCTGTTTTCAGCCTGCCGGGCCCCTTTGGCATCGGTACGCTGGGAAAAGAGGCCTTTGCATTCGTGGATTTTCTGGCCGAGGCGAAGCAGGCCTTCTGGCAGATCCTGCCCATCGGCCCCACCGGCTACGGCGATAGCCCCTACCAGAGCTTTTCTGCCTTTGCCGGCAACCCTTATTTCATTGATTACCGCCTGCTGGCTTCTGACGGCTGGCTGACCGCTGACGAGATTCCTGCGGAAAGGCCCGTTGGACCCATCGATTACGGTGCGCTCTACAACGAGCGGCCCGTTGTCCTGAAAAAAGCAGCGGATCGTCTGCTGGCCTCCCCTTCCCCCGCTTATGAAGCCTTCTGCCGCGAACACAGCTTCTGGCTGGAGGATTATGCCCTGTTCATGGCAGTGAAGGCCGCGCAGGGGCAGGCGGGCCTTGCCGACTGGCCGAACGCGCTGCGCTGCCGCGAGCCGGAAGCCATTGCCGCAGCCAAGGCAGAGCTTGCCGGGAGCATCGACTACTACAAGGCTGTGCAGTTCTTCTTCTACACCCAGTGGAGCGCCCTCAAGGCCTACGCAAACGCAAAGGGCATCCGACTGGTGGGCGATATTCCCATCTATGTCAGCCCGGATTCCAGCGACCTGTGGACCCACCCGGAGCTGTTTCAGACCGACGGCTCCATGCACCTGACGCAGGTGGCCGGATGCCCTCCGGACGCCTTTGCGGCAGACGGACAGCTGTGGGGCAACCCGCTGTATGATTGGCCCGTTCACAAGGCCACCGGCTTTGCATGGTGGAAGCAGCGCATGAAGTACGCCACCTCCATTTACGACGTGGTGCGCATCGACCATTTCCGGGGCTTTGAGAGCTACTACTGCATCCCCGCCGGGGACAAAACGGCAGCGAACGGCCACTGGGAAAAGGGTCCCGACCGGGACTTCATCCATGCCATGCACGAAGCGCTGGGCGAGGGCAGCATCATTGCCGAGGATCTTGGCTACCTGACCCCGGAGGTCAAGGCCATGCTTTCTGCCAGCGGCTACCCGGGCATGAAGATCATGCAGTTCGCCTTCGACAGCCGCGAGTCCGGCAACTATCTGCCTCATACCTACCACCGCAACAGCGTGGTGTACACCGGTACGCACGATAATGTGACGACAGAGGGCTGGCGCATCAATGCCAGTGCAGAGGACGTTGCTTATGCCTGCCGCTATCTGCGCTGCAAGCCTGAGGAACTGACCGAAGCCATGATCTGCGCCTGCCTTGCCAGCGTTTCGGATATGGCTATCATCCCGCTGGCAGACTGGCTGCATCTGGGCAGCGAAGCCCGCATCAATACCCCCAGCACACAGGGTACCAACTGGCAGTGGCGGCTCTCCACTCCCCTGCCGGAAGGTCTTTCTGCTCACATTGCCGGTCTGACCGTGCTGTATGAGCGGGTTGCGTAAAATTTTGCATTCTCTTCAAAGCATCTGCACGGATCCGTGCAGATGCTTTTTATTATTGCGCCGGAACATTTTTTCGGAACCGGAATTGGGTCACGCCGCACGGTTTTACACTGGCATTCGTCATTTTGCCGCTTCCTTGTAACAATTTGTTCACAAATGTATCATGATTTTACGCAGCTCTGCTCTTGTTATTTTGACACAGTTATGCTACAATTCAGGTAGTATATTATCTGCCTTTATGCAGATTCCACTATGGAAAGGAGTTTTCCCATCATGGACCATCTCTATCAGACCACCATGCTTTTACCGGCTTCCTACGCCGTTATTTCTGAAGAAGAAATGACCTATCTGGACGGCGGCAAGGAGATTCTTCTTGGCAGTGTGTTTGGCTACGACATCACCTTCAATACCGATCAGTTTGTCATCTTCTGCCAAAGCGCTCTTGTCAATGCGCTCCTTCTGGGTGGCAGTTATTCCCTCAGTTATTTCAAAAATACTATTGTCAGCGGAGCCAACAATGGTCTGTCCCCGGCTGGCACCTTCTACCACACCTGGGATAAGATGAACGGCTGGAGCAAGCTTGCTCTGTTTGGTATGGGTACTCTGGCAGGTTATTATGCATACGGTCAGGTCGTAAGCATTATCCGTACGGTCAAGAACCTCTACAACGACCTTGTGAACCCCATGCCTGCTTTCAACAACGGACAGGCTTCTGATACGGCAGCCGCCTGATCCCTGCGTTTGACCCTGAGGAAGCAGATCTATTTGTCGGAAAGGAGTTTCATCCATGAAAAACCTTCAGATGCCTCATTCTTACGCATCTGTCCCGGAAGAGGAGCTGTATTCCATTTCCGGCGGTGGGCCGTTGGGCGATGCGCTGGACCTTTTCTTCAGCAATTTGCGTCTGGATGACATCTTCTTTGGCGGCGGATTGATTTCGTTCTCCTTCACCTTTGTTCCTCTTCTGTTGTTCAATGTGGTAAAGACCGGCTTCAATTTTGTGGTCGGCGCTTATGACACGATCTCCAACCTGTTCCATTTTTCTCGTGAGGAAAAGGAAATGGTGGAGTATCTCTCGGATCAGCAGCAGCGGAAACAGCAGGCACAGAATCAGACAAACGGCTTCCTTCCTGGCTGCTGATTTCATCTGGTTCTCATTCTTACGCATAAAAAGCATCTGCGGTACATATCACACCGCAGATGCTTTTCTTTTTGCTGTTTCAGCCTACCCGCACAGCACCTTGTTCCCGCAGGCGCAGCACATAACAGCTGCCTGCGCCGAACACCCGCTCGATCTCGCTATGATAGCGTTCCAGCAGTTCCCTGGGCACATAGGCCTGAATGGTTCCTGCAAAGCCGCCGCCCTGCATCCGCCAGGCACCTCTGCCCTGCAGGATGCACTGGCTCAGCGCCAGCGCCACGGAGAGCCCCTGATGCCGCACATCCGTGCTGCAATAGACGTTCTGACATAATGCAAAAGAGGCCCGGCCGCTTTCCAGAACCAGCGCAGCAAAAGCTGCAAACCTTCCCGCCTGCAGCGCGTCCCGCTGTGCAAGCGTACGGGCATTTTCTTCAAAATAGTGAATGGCTCGCAACACAGCCCTGTCACCGCATTTTCTGCGCAGCTCAGGCAGCGCCGCCCAGAATTCGCTTTCCGTTACCTGTCCCAGAACCTTTTTGCCCAACGTCCCGGCCACCTGCTCCATCTCTTTCCGGATGGCTGCAAACTCGCTTGTCAGTTCACTGTGACTGCCGCGCGTATCCGTAACGCACAGGCTCATGCCCGGCGGCAGCAGGCCGTCCGTATGGATCTTTTCGATCTGCGGCGATGCCGGATCTGCAAAGTCTGCAAAGATGATGCCGCCCACCGCACTGGTCAGCTGATCCAAAAGTCCGCTCGGCTTGCCAAAGTAGGTGTTTTCTGCATACTGGCAGATCTTCGCCAACTCCGTAGGGGCAAGGCCGCAATCGTACTCCCCGTTCCAGATGACCGCCATTCCCATTTCAAAGGCCGCAGAGCTGGAAAGTCCGGACCCGCGCAGCACATCGCTGGCAGTATAGGCATCAAAGCCGCCCACCGTTTTTCCAACGGCCCGGAACCCCTCCGCAATGCCGCGGATCAGGCTGGCGGAGTGTGTTCCCTCCCCTTCCTGCGGGCCTGCTACAGTCAGATCAATGACATCCAATTTGTTGAACCCACGGGACTTTACCCGGACATAGCCATCCGTATTGCGGGCTGCGACCGCCACAAGGTCCAGTGTCACCGCCGCCGCAAGGCCGTAACCGTGCTGGTGGTCGGTATGGTTGCCGCCCAGTTCTGCACGGCCCGGTGCTGAATAGACCTGCACCTGCCTGCCCGGGCCGAAATACAGCTCAAACTGCTCCAGTGCAGCGCAGTACCTTGCACGCTGGCGGCAAAGCTCCTGTTCCGTATTTCCGTACAATGCCCGGAGCTTTGGGTCCCACTCCCCTGTCGCGATCCGCTGCCGAAGCTGTGTGCTGGTCGCCATGACGATCCCTCCCTCAGAATGCTGTCTTGAGATAGACGGGTTTGTTATGCCTATTGTAATGCATCCAGCCCCTTTTTTCAATTTCCATCGCAGAAAAAGCACGAATTTTGGCGTCCAGCTCAAAGAATAAGATGTACTTTTGTTGAACTTGCAGGCAGATGTGTGGTATACTTATCTCAATGTCGGGCAGAAAGCTGCCTGCAATATGACAAAGTGGAGGAAACGCGGCTATGGCGGACGTATACAAGCAATCCTTCAAGCAAAATTATACCAACAATATTGAGCTGTCCATTTTCAACTGCGGTATCGAACGCTGTGCTCCGGGGCAGACCTGGGGCCCCGGCATCCGGGATCATTACCTGATCCATCTGGTGCTTTCCGGCAAGGGTGTATTCGAGGTGGGTGGCCGCACCTGGGAAGTGAGCCCGGGGGATCTGTTCTTTGCACGGCCCAGTCAGCTCATCCGTTACACAGCCGATGAGCAGCAGCCGTGGGAGTACAGCTGGGTCGGTTTTAATGGCGCATGTGCCCATAAGTTGACTTCACAGCTGCCTTTTACGGATGACTCGCCTGTGCATCACACACAGGATCCGGAGGGAATGCGTACCGCACTGGCCAATATTTATTCCTCCCGTGGGCTGCAGCCGCAGGACGAAGCCGCCATGGTGGGATATCTGTACCTGTTCATTGCTTCCCTGATGAAGGAGACCAGCGTCGGCAAGCCTCACACGGCTTCTTCTTCCAGTCAGTATGTGCTCAATGCAATCAAGTATATCCAATTCAATTATTCTCACGATATCTCCATCGACGATGTGGCAAAAAGTGTAGGCGTATCCCGCAGCCACCTTTATCGTGTGTTCATGTTGAATGTAGGCAAGAGCCCCATCGATTACCTTACCGAGTACCGTATCAACGAAGCCTGTAAGCTGCTGCGTGCGGGCAACCTGTCCATTGCAGAGGTCGCTGTTTCGGTAGGCTTCTTCGACCAGTTCTATTTTTCGCGGGTATTCAAGCGTGCCAAGGGCGTGCCGCCCAGCAAGTATTTTGCGGCACAGGCAGATGCCCCTGCCGACGGCACCGACCACCAGTAAAGGAGACCCTTCATGCCCTTACAGAAAAATCAAGTTCTCACTCTGCAGGTGGAGCGCCTGTCCAGCGATGGCAGCGGTGTCGCCCACAGCCCGGAGGGTGAGACCGTGTTCATTCCCGGTGCAGCGCCCGGCGATGAAGCCCGGGTACGCATCGTCAAGGACTGCAAGCGCTATGCTTTCGGCATTCTGGACGAGGTGCTCAAGCCCTCGCCGGATCGCATCCCGGTGGACTGTGCTGTGGCCGATCCCTGCGGCGGCTGCAGCCTGCGGCATCTGGACTATGCCGCCGAGCTCCGCGCCAAGCAGGAGAATGTTGCAGACGCCTTTGCACGCATCGGCGGGCTGGATGTTCCGGTCCTTCCCATCGTAGGCTCCCCGGAGATTGACCGATACCGCAATAAAGTCCAGTTTCCGGTCGGAACAGACAAAGCCGGCCGCCCCTGCATTGGTTTTTATGCCGGGCGTACCCACCGTATCGTTCCCTGTCCGGACTGCCGCCTGCAGCCCGGCGTACTGAATGAGATCGGCAACACCCTGTGCGCATTCTTTGCAGAAAAAGGCATCCACCCCTACAATGAGGAGACCGGCAAGGGCCTCGTACGGCATATCTTCCTGCGCCGCGGTGCACACAGCGGACAGATCATGGTGTGTCTGGTATGCACTCGTGCCAAGCTTCCTTCAGCCGAAGAGCTGTGCACCCGGCTGAAAGAGGCGTTTCCGGACATTGTCACCATCCTGCTGAATGTCAACGCAAAAAACACCAATGTCATCCTTGGTTCTGAGACTCACACTCTGTATGGACAGGGGTATATTGAAGATACCCTCTGCGGCGTCCCGGTGCAGCTTGGCCCGCTTTCGTTTTATCAGGTAAACACGCTTGCCGCTGAGCAGCTCTACGGCATCGCTTCCGAATACGCCCAGCTGACACCGGATGACCTTTTGCTGGATCTCTACTGCGGCATGGGCACCATCGGCCTTTCCATGGCAGACCACTGCCGTGAGCTGGTGGGCGTAGAGATCGTACCCGAAGCCATCGAAAGCGCCAAGGCCAATGCCGCCCGCATGGGTGCAGCGGTTTCCGCCAAGAGCCGCTTCTTCTGCGCTGATGCCGGGCAGGCGGCCGCACAGCTGGCCGCCGAGGGCCTGCACCCGGATGTCGTGATGCTGGACCCGCCCCGCAAAGGCTGCGACGGGGCCACCCTTTCTGCCGTGGTACGCATGGCCCCCCGCCGGGTGGTCTACGTCAGCTGCAACCCCGCCACCGCCGCCCGGGACGCCGCATGGTTGGAACAAAATGGGTATCACGCAGAGAAAGTGCAGCCTGTGGATCTGTTTCCAAGGACGAAGCATGTGGAGGTTGTGAGTTGTTATACCAAAACGATGTAACAAACGCAACCCTCAAGCCATGTGGAAGCGGTTCTCCTTTTGACCAAACTCAATGTCGAGCGACACATCGAAGTGGACGTCAGCATGGACGAGTTGGATGTGACCGCTGCGGAGAGCAAGGCTACCTATGACGAGATCAAAGCCTACGTGCTGGAGAAGCACGGTCTGAAGGTGTCCAGCCTGTATATCTCCCAGGTCAAGCGAAAGTGCGGTCTGGATGTTGGCCAAAACTATAATCTGTCGAAGAAGGAAGATGCCAAAGTGCCGCAGTGCCCACCAGAAAAGGAAGCGGCAATTATGGAGGCACTAAAGCATTTTCAAATGTTGTGAAATCGATTTTATGAGCAGATAACAAAACGAACGATTGCCTATAATGCAATCGTTCGTTTTGCTTTAAAGCTGAGGGATTTCCTAAAAGAGTAAATTGAATTGCTACTTATTTCTTGCGGGGCATTTTACTGCTATCGCGCTTCATGATTTGAATTCTTTTACCTGTCCACCGCTGTAGTAAAGAACTTGCTTGATTATAATCTAAGCCTGTACATCTGTCTAAGCAGCGTCTATTCATGAGTTTATTCTTGAAGGTATTAAATGCCCACCCATCATTACCTTTTGCAGTCATAAAATCATAAATATCGTGTTTTGAACGCGCTTGCAGTTGGTATAGCTCGTAGCAAGCATTGACCGCTTTAGGGATATATTCGTCAGAAATACAGCTAAATTCTATAAATATTCTCCCTTTGGTGTATGCCATATGCAACAGAGTTTCGTCTATGTTTTTGGCATCAGGATACTGGCTTGCAAGATCTTGTGCTCTAGTAATATTGTAAACAGCCTCGGTTAATGTTCTGTTCGCCATATACCGATTCCTATTTTTGACTTGAACCTGAGCGATAATAAGTTTGCCTTTTGCTTTTTGATGCAAGAACTGATAACTGTTTGACAATTCAGATAAAAGCTTATCGTAAATTGCGTTCATTAGTTTCGAAGAATTGGGGAACCAGCGCGCATTAAACAGCGTTTGGATATGATCAAAAAAGTAGTAAGGCTCACAGTTTTGATAGAACGCAACATCGTTGCCGATATAAATAGAGCGATAATCTTTAATTATACTTAAGTATGCATTTGCAATTATTTCTATACTATTAGGGTCAGATTTTGCATATGTTGATAATGCCCTTATAATCCAATATTTTGAATTGCAAACAAATTCATATCCAGAAGAATTACCGTTATAGACAGAATAATCTTTTTCGATAACAGCTGCTCCACCAGAAGGATCACAACACTTTATGATGCCGTTGATAGCTCCGTCAATTCCAAATTGTATAGCGCGATTGGCCGGAATCCTTATTTCGGTAGCCAGCATAACCAATGCCTTAATGCGTTTTTGGACATCTTGAGCCAACAACTCTTTTTGCGGTTCAAGAAACAACCTTTGAGAACTAGGAATCCCCGAAATCTTTTTTTCGTTATTAACAATATAATCTAAAACGGTTTGATTTTTTTCATACGGAGATAAGCTGATAGCTCCTACTTTCTGATTGAATTTTGCTTTTTCGGACTTGTCAAATTGGCTATCAAGAGAAAATATCGTAAACTTTCTAGATGCATTCCTAGCTTCAAAGATATACTTATACATAGGTGCATCCGATTTGTCAATAACAATAAGAATATTTGACCCTTTTTTCTTGATGCCATCTAGAACCAATTCACTGGAGACTTTTTTGATTTGTGCAGTTGTTAACGATTTTGAATCAAAACAATGCAAAGCGTTTTCTTTCTGAACAAGTGCGTCTAATTGCTCTTCCGTTATTGTTGTACCTGCTGGGAAAATATAGACTTTTTTTGTGGTAAAAAAGTGAGCTATATCTAATAAAAAAATTGTTTTTCCGCTAAAGAAATTTCCGGAAATAAAACAAAGCGGTTCATTAGGTATACTATCTACAGCATCTTTAAAAAGAGACCTTGTGATATAGTAGCCTGGCATGGTTATGATATGAGAGTTAATAGATTTCCATACTAGATTTTCTTGTAGCAAAAAATCACGGCACCGTATATCATCTTTCTTCAATACATTGAATTGCATGGATGAGTATTTTTCTAAAAAGTCCTCAATTCCAGGTTTGGATAGTTTGGATGTAGCCTCCCTTAGTTCATGAAAAAAGTTTTTAGAATCTTCTTCTGAAAAAAACCTAAAGACTGTGGTAATTCCATACCGCGCCAAACGGTCTTCCATTCTTTGAGAAAAGGGCTTTTCGACAGAATCTTCCGACTCAAAACTTATATATATAATAGCTTGTTGTGTTGTATCTATGTCCTCGGCCCGTTCTTTTACACTTAGTTGAGAAGAGTAAAGCAAGTCCAGTTCTTCTGACAATCCACATCCAAAAAAGAGAATACTTTTTGAAGAAAATGCCGTCAATAACTCGTTAAGCATATCTTTATTGGAATCGTCCATCATGCTTTTGACATACTGATCTCTGCTCAAGATAAAATACTTATTATCACCTGTGGACAAGTATTTTCCTGCGTCTCCATGCAGTTTGTATACCTTTGTTTTAGTTCTTGCATAGTAACGATTGATTTTCTCATAAGGAATAATCGGATAGTAATTCGGACTGTAGTTTTCAATAAGAGAATCGTAGTTTAAGGTAAATAAATATGGCCATCGGATTTCCAAAAATTCAGATTGAAAGTCTTTCCAAAAAGATATATTCTGAAAATTCTTATTAATGTATTCATAAAATTCTTCGAGCTTCTTTTCGGGAATTCGGCTATAAATATCCCAGAAACTATTAGATAAGTCTGGTAGACTCTCTTTTTGTATGTCAATAAGATCTTCTGGACTATAGTTAGAATAAGCAGAAATATATTTAAAAAGGAATTTGGTAAGCTCACTGACTGATGGTATAGTGCCATTATTATCAGTCGGGCTCCCAAACGAGAAACCTGACCCTATTACAGGGATAAGGGCATACTTTTGGCACAGATTAAAACACAGTTCAAGCATTTTTCCGTGCTCATGAGAATTTCGCACATTAAGAATTTCCACAGAACATTCTCCTTTATACATCCTTACCTAAAAAAGTGATTTTATAAGCCTTGTACAATCTCCATAAACCGTTCCAGAGAATATGCTCCCGGATAGTCCGGCTGCTTGGTCTCAAACACCATGTAATACTTGTACTGTTTTCCGGCCAGCTTCGCCCACTGGTCACCGATTTTAGCTTTCTCCTTGGACTCATCATTATCCAGGTGATCTCCCTTGGTCTCCACCATCAGTATCTTTCCACTGTGGAGCATCACGATGATATCAGGGTAAGCATGAACGGGGCCGTTAATCTGGAAGCCCAGTCTGGAAATATTCCGGTGCCACCACTTGACGTTGCCCAGCTCCGACAGTGCCCACACCACCTTGAACTCGTACTCGTTCATATCTTCTTCGGCGGTATAGAGCGATTTCGGCACCATCGAGGTAAATGCCGTTGGGGAGATCACCGCAGGCAGCGCATAGTTGGGCAGGCAGGAAATCTTGTCCTGCTCCAGCCAGGTGTCAAAGACGCTGGAGCGATGCTGGGCAATCAATTCCTTTACCTTTCCCTGAATTTTCACGACATAGGGATACGGCGACTGCTCCAGCTCGGAGAGCTGATCTTCGCTCATGGTGCCGATCACCCGGTCGATGTACTCATCCAGTTCCCGGTCATTGACGCAGTTCATCTTGGAGAGCTTTTGCTTGATAATGCCCTTGCACAGCGAGAGCCGCTTTTCCGAGGGCTGGGTGTTGAACCACTCCCGGAAAAAGGCGCTGTCGCCACCAGACAACCGCCATGCCTTTGCGGTGCTGTCTTTGCTATCGTCTACATCCACCCGCGCCATCTCAGCGTTGACGGTAGTGAAATCCACATGAGCGTCTTTGTCCCGCAGAGAGAAACCATCCTCTAAATGTTCCAGTTCCAGGGTTTCATGAGCTTCCGAAAACAGACTGGGGCCAGTCTCCAGCATAAATTGGGGGAAGCGCAAGGCAGCGGCTTCGTCTGCAAATTCCTCATTCATTCGAAACTGATTCATTTTGTCGCGCACCTCCGATGGAGCCTGGCTCAAAGCAGTGTTATCGGCCTGGTTGATCTCGTCCTCATAGGTTTTATTCTGTTGCAGGGCCTGTGACAGCATGGGATCGGACTGCATAGTTCCATCCTGCACGGATTGCTCTGCCTCATGTGTTGCCGCTTCAAAACGCGCCTTCAAATCCGAGCCGTCCACCTCCGGCAGATCTGGTTCGTCAGCGGGAGGGGGGACAATGGGAAGCTGCTCCGGTTCCTGTGTGGGTGCAGCTGTAATGGGAACGTCCACATCCTGTGCCCGGTAGTCACGCCTGCTGAAACCGGCGCTGTTCAGCCCGGCCACAACCTTCTCCAGCGTTTGGTGGAAGTCTGCGGAAGATGTGATGACATAGGAGAGATTCAGCACTTCGCTGCTGTTCTTCTGCGTGTAGGGCAACCGAAGTACACGCCCCAAAATCTGCTCCACATCCACGGTAGAAGTGCGGTTTGCCACCGTGGCCAACACATAGGCAAAGGGGCAGTCCCAGCCCTCTTTCAGGGCGTTGACGGTAATGATGTACCGGATGGGGCAGTCTGGGGACAGCAAGTCCACATTTTTCAGCTCGTCTTTATCGCCGGTTTTGATGGCGATTTCCTTTTCGGGAATGCCGCCATCCACCAGCGTTTTCTTGATTTTTTCATATGTGGTGCTATCTGCATTGTTGCGGGGCTGTGCCTGGAACAGAACGATGGGACGAATATAGCGCCCGCTGGTTTCCTGCTCCCGTTTGGCCTGTGCCTCCAGCTTGGCACGAATGGCGATAGCATCCCCATATACATCTGCCTGAGACTTACGGTTATAGACAATGACCGGCAACTTGACCATGTTGGCCTTTTTCAGCCGTGCGGCGTCTACAAAAGAGATGATGTTACTTTTCTTCTTGGGTGTGGCGGTCAGGTCAAACACAAAGCTGGGATTGAAGTTTTGCAGCATTTCCACGCTCAAATCCGAAGTGGCATGGTGGCTCTCGTCCACGATGACCACCGGATTCAGATAGCGGATTACCTGGATCAACGCCGTCTCATCGGTATCGGCCAGCAGAACGGATGGATCATCCATCCACTTGGCAAACTCAGCCAGATAACCATTCTCCTGATAGGCTTTGCGCCCTTCTTTTTTGCTGGTGCGGAAGGAATCATAACTGAGCACAAACAAGGAAAGCTGTTCTGTCACCGCAGAAGGGGTAAAGTTCTGCCCCATGAGGGCTTGCTCCTTGGAGTACACCTGTATCCGCCCGCCAAAATCCACATCCAGCCGCTGGCGGTAGGGATGGTCTGGATTTTCCAGCGCCTTGCGTGTCTGAGTCAGAATGGCCTCAGAGGGGACCAGCCATACCACGGCCTTGGCCCGGCGCTGGGGCATGGCGTCAAAAATGGTCCGCAGAGAACTGGCGGCAATATAGGTCTTGCCGCCGCCGGTGGGCACCTTGGCGCACACATGGGGCACACCGGAAAGTACATTCACATAATTCGGCATACCGCCGAAGCCCACCAAAACATTCTTTGCGTTCCAGAGGGCCTGATACGCCTTTGCCGGACTTTGCAGCTCCACCACTAGCTCTAGGTAGCGGGCAAGATCGGCAATGACCTCTTTCTGATAAGATTTCAGTTCCATTTCTTCACGCTCCTTTACAGCCGGGCAATATCTCGTGGGATTTTCTTAAAGGTGATGTTATGCTTGCGCAGTGTTTCCTGCGGAATGGCGCACAGGTCGGCATAGATGGTGTAGCCCTCGGCTTTTGTCTGGACGGTAGCCAAAAAGGCATGGTCCAGCGTGGTGACGCTTTCCCGCTCATAGTAGAAGTAATAGGCGGTGTTGCGGCACAGGCCCATGAAGTAAGGCTCGTCCGTGGGCTGTTCGGCGGGCAAGAGCTCTTTAGTCTCCATATAGTAGACGTATTCCCGGATTTTTTGCGGGCCTACTTCTTCGTTGAGGTTGCCGTTCGGCAGCAGAAGCACAGGCCCCAGCTCATAATAGCTGAAATTGCCGCCGGTGCCTTCCACGGCTTTTTTCCCCTCCCCGTAGCCGTCAATCACCCGCTTTACACGCTCAGAGGTGATGCTGTCGGCGTAGTCCATCATTTCCACAAGGATGAATTTGCGGTTGCCGCCATCAGCCTTGTTCATGTTGAGCACGGCGTGGGCGGTAGTGCCGGAACCGGCAAAGGAGTCGAGGATCAAAGTATCTTGATTACCTGCAATCGTGAGTACATATTCCAACAATCGGCGGGGCTTAGGTGTGTCAAAAGTGGCTTTCCCATTGAAAATTGCCAGCATCTCTTTTTTGGCTTCGTCCGTATGTCCTGTCTCAGAAAACGGCCAAAAATTAGTAGGAAGTTTTCCACCTACATTTTCAAGGTATGTTTTTCGGGCAATACCGCCTTTTCCTCCTTTAGTAAAAAAGAAACGAGGCCACTGACCGCGCTTGTATACCTCTTTTGCTCGTGCAGCAGATTCTTCCAAAGATTTTGACAAAACGATAGCCTGAACCCCTTTGCGCACTTCAGATTCTGGAACACCGCATACAGCAGCACGTTCCTTGGCGTCATTCAGGTCCCGTAGCTCATAATCGCACCAACCGCTCATGATTTCCAGCATTTGATCTTGCCCAAATGTCCAACAGCGACCATTTGCAGGATATAACATGACTCCAGTAAATGGGTGCTGTATAGCATAAACCATGCCTTGATGTGTCGCAGCCCCTGGTGCAAAAGCATTATCAGTTCTCCAAAGTGTTCTATCATTGTCAGGATTTTTGTATTTGGAGTTCATTTCTTCTGTACGAGGTAATTTGTTTGAATTCCAGCCTGGCTGTTTACTGTAAACAATCAAGTGCTCCACTTCGTTCACAATCCCTTTGGAGTCGTTTCGGGTAGAATATGTCCGCTGCCATGAAATATTTGACACAAAGCAGCTGCTTCCCAAAATCTCGTCGCAAATCAGTTTCAGATTGGCATACTCGGTATCATCAATACTGATAAAAATAGCTCCGTCATCTGCTAACAGTCGCTGCAACAGCTTCAAGCGTGGATACATCATACACAGCCACTTGTCATGCCGGGAAAGGTCCTCGCCCTCTTTGCCAACCACTTCTCCCAGCCACCTTTTGATCTTGGGGTCATTGACGTTATCATTGTATACCCATCCCTCGTTGCCGGTGTTGTAGGGAGGATCGATGTAGATGCACTTCACTTTGCCCTCGTACCGGGGCAGCAGGGCTTTCAGTGCCTCCAGATTGTCGCCGTGGATAATCATGTTTTCGCTGCCGTTGTCCTCGGCGTGCTGTCCGGCTTCGTCATAGCTGTATTGGCGCTCCAGCACCCGGTAAGGCACCTCCTGGTGGTGGTTTACCACTTTATCTTTTCCAATCCATTCAAGTGTTGGCATTTTGGCTCTCCATTCGATTTACAAAAGATTTAGCTGTGCCTCGGTGAATATTCCACTTTCCCTCAGCAACTTTTTCAGGTACTCTTTATATGTCTCACTGACTGCGGCACGAACTGCCTCTTTCAGGTATACGATTCCAACCATAATTTGAAGCTGCCGGTCAAGCTCCTGCAAATTAACCTCAGCATAGAACTCCGCATTTACTTGGTAGACGAAAACTCCGGTAAGAAAGGTTGTGTTATTGATAAATAAACTGTATTCTTTCAGATATTCCTGCAAAACTGTCCATTTTCTGCTCTTATCTTGTGTTTGAATTGCAGAAACGGCCTTTGATGCTTTTTGATCCGCCATGATGACTGTATGGGTTATTTCCGCGGCCTTTTTTACGTACCCTATCATCTTGGTGGCATTTTCTTGCGCTTGAAAATCTATTTTTTGATCCATATCAAACATCTTAAGAAATCTCCTATGCGATAAATATACTTATACCTGGGGAAGTAAATCGATAATATCCCCAATATTGACACCCAATACGGCACAGATTTTCCCCAGCGTTTCTAGGGTTACTTCTTCGTCGCGGTTTAGCTTTGTCATGGTATTGGGAGCGATTCCCGCTGCTCGGCGTAAGTCTGCCTTGCTCATTTTCCGATCAATGAGTAATTTCCAGAGCTTATTGTAAGAGATGGCCATATGGGTACCTCCGGTCAGAGAATTCGACTATTTTATTATACCAGATATAGGGGTTTGGGACAATCGGTTTTCGCACTCCAATACGAAAATCTCCAACCAAGATTGAGGGTTCTGCAAGGCTTCCACGTATGCTTTGCCCAGCCGCCGCTGAACAAAAACAGGCACAGAAATCTGCCCGCCACCCGGGCAAATCTCTGTGCCTGTTTTACCTGTTCGGGCAGGAGCGTATCCAGCGTGCAGGAGCAGGATGGATAGCCACTGCATGGACAGGCGGGGTGTCCAGAGGGGCATAGCCCCTTTGGCTCTGGGTTTCCAATAGGGGCGAGCAGCACCCCTGTTGGCACACGATTTTGCTTGCAAAGTCTAGTGTGTTATCTACAACATCGTGGACAGCCGATACCGCAGCCGGAAGCCGTTGATCATCACCACCAACCTGACGCTGGATGAGATACAGCACCCACAAGATACCGCCCATGCCCGCATCTACGACCGTCTGCTGGAAATGTGCGTTCCGATTTCCTGCATTGGGGTCAGCTTCCGGAAAGAGAATGCACAGGAAAAGCTGGAACGCTTAAAAATTTTAATCGGATAGATCAGAAACATTTCTGAAAGAATCCGCAGGACGTCCTAAGTTCTGCTACAAGGAAATGGAGTTGCCTATTGAATAATTTTCATCGTATAGAAAACAATCCCACCCCTTCGGAATGCTCTACGCCCACACTCGATGAATGGAGCGCATTCGCAACCTTTCTAGCCGATGTGATCGAGAAGTACGCATCGGTCTTGGAAATAGACAACGCCGTATCCTCAACCAACAACGAAAATCGACAAGACACTGTTGATACCGCTCTTGCAGCATGATATAATATTCTTGCAATATTTGTCCCAACCCAGTGGCAAGGTCTCCCCTTCCACTGTATTACATACACGGAACGAGGTGCTTAAAATGAATCGTCCAGATGACTCTCCTAAAAATTCCATCCTCATTTACACCACGGAAGACGGTCTGACCAAAATCGATACTACATTTGACGGTGACACTGTCTGGCTTTCCATTGACCAGATGGCCGATTTGTTCCAACGTGACCGCAGCGTTATCGGAAAACACATTCGAAACATTTTCAAAGAAGGCGAGCTCCAAAAGGAATCAGTGTGGGCAAAATTTGCCTACACTGCCGCTGATGGAAAGACATACGACGTGGATTACTATAATCTTGACGTTATCATTTCCGTCGGTTACCGCGTCAAATCCAAACGAGGCACACAGTTCCGTATCTGGGCAACTGGCATCCTGAAGGAATATATGCGCAAGGGATTTGCTCTGGATGACGAACGCCTGAAAAATCTGGGCGGCGGTGGATATTTCAAAGAGCTGTTAGAACGCATCCGTGACATCCGTGCTTCCGAAAAAGTGTTTTATCGTCAGGTTCTGGAAATCTATGCAACCAGCATTGACTACGACCCAAAAGCAGAAATCTCCGTCCAGTTCTTCAAAAAAGTCCAGAATAAAATTCATTATGCCATCCACGGTCAGACTGCCGCCGAGGTCATTTACAACCGTGCAGATGCCGAAAAGGAATTTATGGGTCTGACCACTTTTGCAGGAAACCAGCCCACTTTACGAGAAGCTACTATTGCCAAAAACTATCTGAACGAGAAAGAGCTTCGTGCTATGGGGCAGTTGGTTTCCGGTTATCTGGATTTCGCAGAACGTCAGGCAGAACGTGAACAGCCCATGACCATGCAGGATTGGGCAAACCACCTTGACCGCATTTTAACCATGAGCGGCGAGCAGCTGCTTGTTGGCAATGGCAGTGTGACCCACAAGCAGGCAGTGGACAAAGCTACTACCGAATATCGGAAATATAAGGCTAAAACCCTCAGCGATGTGGAGCAGGATTATCTGGATTCCATTAAGTTTCTGGAGCAGAAAGCAGACAAGAAATAACTGTTTTGTGAGGTTTTTATGTCACAAGAAAAGACAAAGGTTTACATTTACACCCGTGTTTCCACGACCATGCAGATTGATGGATACTCGCTGGATGCGCAGAAAGCTCGCATGAAAGCCTATGCAGACTTCAACGACTATCAGATCGTCGGCGAATATGAGGATGCTGGAAAATCCGGCAAATCCATCGAGGGCCGTGCTTCTTTCTGCCGGATGATGGAGGACATCAAATCCGGCAAGGATGGTGTTGCCTATGTGCTGGTGTTCAAGCTCTCCCGTTTTGGCCGCAATGCTGCCGATGTACTGTCTACCTTGCAGGTGATGCAGGATTTTGGTGTGAACCTGATTTGCGTGGAGGACGGCATTGATTCTTCTAAAGACGCTGGCAAGCTGATGATTTCCGTTCTGTCCGCTGTCGCTGAAATCGAGCGTGAGAACATCCGTGTCCAAACCATGGAAGGCCGCATTCAGAAGGCACGGGAAGGTCGCTGGAACGGCGGTTTTGCGCCTTATGGCTATCGTTTGGTTGACGGTGTGCTACAAATCAATGAGGATGAAGCGCCTGCCATTCGCACGATTTTTAAGCAATATGTAAACACGGACACAGGTGCAAATGGTCTTTCCAAATATCTGGAGACCCACGGCTTTCAGAAACTTGCTCGTCAAAATGGCACCTCTCCCCTTTTCAGCGCAACATTGATTCGTGCCATCCTGAAGAACCCCGTCTACTGCGGAAAAATCGCCTTTGGCCGCCGCAAACTCGAAAAGATTCACGGCACCCGGAACGAATATCATCAGGTTTCACAGGAGAATTATTTGCTGGTGGACGGCCTGCACGAGGGCATCGTATCGGAAGAATTGTGGAACGCCGCACAGGTCAAGCTGTTGGCGCAGTCCAAACGATACGAACCAGTCAACCGCAGCAAGGCGGAACAGGCGCATTTATTATCCGCCCTTGTCAAGTGCCCCATTTGCGGTGCTGGAATGTACAGCAACAAATGCACCAAACGAAAGAAAGATGGCACACCCTATAAATCTTTCTCTTATTACAGTTGCAAGCACCGCAAGATGCAACGTGGGCAGAAGTGCGATTTCAACAAGCAGATTCAAGAGGAAGTTCTGGACAATGCTGTGGTGGAGGTTATCATCAAACTAGTCAGCAATCCAAAGTTTGCCGCCATGATGCAGGAGAAGATCAATAGCAAAGTGGACACCACTGCCATCGAACAGGAAATTGCCGCCGCCGAAAAAATGCTGCGGCAGTATTACTCCGTCAAGTCCAAAATTATGGAGGAGATCGACACACTTGACCCGGATGACCGCCATTACATCATCCGCAAATCTGACCTTGACGAGCGGCTTTACAGGATGTACGATAAAATCGAGGAAGCAGAAAACAACCTGATGGATGCCCGGGCAAAGAAGCAGGCTATCGAAGCGGATAAAATCACAGGTGACAACATTTACAAGGTTCTCATCTGCTTTGAAAAGCTCTACAATGTTATGAATCCCCTTGAACGCAAAAAGCTGATGGAACATCTGATTTCTGAGATTCAGATCTACCCGGAGCGTCAGCCCAACGGTCAGTGGCTCAAATCCATCAAATTCCGACTGCCTATCGTTGAAAGCGATATCGATCTGTGTTTGGACAATGAAAGTCATACCGAATGTGTCATTGCGCTTTCCAAGGGTGAGATCGACTCCAAAAAAGTCCGTGTAGAGTTCTCCTTGGAGGGCATGGACACTTCAGGATTGCAGAAAGGCGCGACCTATCCTGAAATCAAAGCCCGCGTGTTGGAACAGACTGGGCTGAAGGTTTCTTCCCTGTATATCTCGCAGGTCAAGCAGAAATGCGGTCTGGAGGTACGGGAGAACCATCACAAGGCGAAGTCCGAAAATGCAAAGCAGCCCAAGTGTCCGAAGGAAAAAGAGGATGCGATTGTGGAGGCATTGAAGTATTTTAAGATAATCTGATAAGCAATCCCCAGTCTAAACCGACTAGAATCGGTATAGACTGGGGATTTTTCAATCATCCGTTGGATTCATGATTGCATTCAGATTGTCTATCACGAATTCCCGTGCATTCTCATCGTAGACAACGCACGGATATTCTCCATGTACTCCTGTACGGATTTCAGTAGTGATTCCCATCGCAATACCACTGGCAGTTGGAACCTTGCGACATTTTCCATCTGAAATATCTTCCTCCTCCATAAGTCCAACTTTTACCAACCACGTGGTGATGGTTCGATAAGATACCTTCCGCATTTTCTTTTCGTCCAGAATCTCATTTACTTTATAGCTGATTCCACTGGCAGGTATCGGTGTTTTTGACGGTACATATTGCAGCTTTTCTTCTTCCGTAATGTAAAACAGTTTCTTATCCTTCTCGGACACCTTTTTAGGTTCATGACCATCAAGCTGTTTTCTCAGGACATCGGATACAAAGAACAGGCATCGAGAAATCTTTACGTTATTCACGACGTCCTGTTCTGGAATCGGTGTTCCATCCAGTGGATTCAACCCATTGGCAAGGCTGTCAATATAGTGTTTTGCGTGGTGGAGTTTTTCCTGTTCAGTCATCGAGCACACTCTCCTGTACACTTTACATAATATAGAGTTCTATTGTCTTATCAGACATTCAAAATCTTCTGAACTGCATACGACTTTGCATATTGTCCGCACAATTCACACATAAAAAGCCCACTGCGTGCAGATACCGATTCTCCCGGATGGCTACGGGCGACTTCTTCAGGTGCGATATGAGTCCAGCCCTTAGAAGACCACACACATACATGCGTTAGTGATCCCATAATAGTTCTCCTCATACACTTTGTCGAACCCAATTATAATAGATTAATATTACCACTAATAGTTCAACAATAAAATAGAAATTCCAAACAGCCGCATTTTATCCAAATCATTCGGTTGAAATTTGTTTGTTATACCAGTTTTTTCGGTACATCAGCCTGCATCCGGCGGATGCAGTTCACGGGTTTTGGTGTCCCCCAACAAGCATTTTGCAATGAAAAAGTTGCCGTTGTATATCTCATCTCTGAAATCCTGGAGAAAACATTTTGTTTTTTCGCCTGTCTACTTGACAGGGAGCGGTTCACTATCCTTGTGCAACAGCCTCTTGTCTTTCTGTGGGCGTGCTTTCACTGGGCGGTTACCTATGAAGCCTCTCAACGTGCTTCCCGTATTTGAAAAAAGGACGCCTGTCCTCGGTTTTTCCCGAGGGCAGGCGTCCTTTGATTTTTGCAGGCAACGAAATTTTTATCAGGACAGGATCATGCGGTCGTTTGCAAACTCACCGCCGCTGGCGATCTGGAATTTGGCCAGCAGGTCAGAAACATGCAGATTCTTCTTTTCCTCACCGGCCACGTCATAGATGATGTGGCCCTCGTGCATCATGATGAGGCGGTTGCCATACTTGATGGCATCCTTCATGTTATGGGTGATCATCATGGTGGTCAGGTGGTTTTCCTCCACGATCTTGGCTGATAGGGTCAGCACCTTTAATGCCGTCTTGGGGTCCAACGCCGCCGTGTGCTCGTCCAACAGCAGCAGCTTGGGCTTGTTCATGGTAGCCATCAGCAGGGTCAGTGCCTGACGCTGACCGCCGGAAAGCAGGCCTACACGGGCGGTCAGACGATTTTCAAGGCCCAGATCAAGGGTCTTGAGCAGCTCACGGTACTGCTCACGCTCGGCCTTCGTGATGCCGATGCGCAGGGTACGTGGCTTGCCGCGGCGGGCTGCCAGCGCAAGGTTTTCTTCGATCTGCATAGTAGCGGCGGTGCCGGTCATGGGATCCTGAAATACACGGCCGATATAGGCTGCGCGCTGATGCTCGCTCAGGCGGGTGACATCCACACCATCAATGATGATCTTGCCCTCATCCACCGGCCACACACCGGCAACAGCATTGAGCATCGTAGATTTGCCCGCACCATTGCCGCCGATCACAGTGACAAAATCGCCCTCATTCAGCTTCAGGTTCAGGCCGTTCAGGGCAGTTTTCTGGTTGACCGTGCCAGCGTTAAAGGTCTTGGAAACGTTCTGGATCTCAAGCATTTTTTGCATCCTCCTTTGCCTTCTTCACCGGCTTCGAGAAGTACTTGCCCTTCCAGTACGGCACGGCAAGGAAAATTGCCACCACGGAGGCGCTCAGCAGCTTGAGCAGGTTTGCGTCAAAGCCCAGCGTCAGCACCAGCTGGATCACAATGTAGTAGATGATGGCACCCAGAGAAACGGCAGCCATCTTGAGTGCAAAGTTGTGGAAGATGCGGCTGAACAGTGCCTCGCCGATGATAACCGCAGCCAGACCAATGACGATGGCGCCACGGCCCATGCCGACATCTGCAAAGCCCTGATACTGGCTCAGCAGCGCACCGGACAGGGCCACAAGGCCATTGGAGACCGCCAGACCCAGCACAATATTGAAGTTGGTGTTGATGCCCTGCGCCCGGGACATTGCGGGGTTGGAGCCGGTAGCACGGATGGCGCAGCCCAGCTCGGTGCCAAAGAACCAGTACAGGATACCGATGAGCGCAGCGGTAACGATGATGACCATGATAATGGGGTTATGGATTGCAAATTCCTTGACCCAGCGCAGAGAGATCAGCAGACTGTACTTATCCACATTGATAGCCTGATTGGCCTTGCCCATGATTTTGAGGTTGATGGAATACAGCGAAAGCTGGGTCAGGATACCGGCAAGGATAGCCGGGATTCCCATAAAAGTGTGCAGGATGCCGGTGACAAAGCCTGCCAGCAAGCCTGCCAACAGCGCCATGAACAGCGAGACCCAGACATTCTGGCCGGACAGCAGGCACATGACGCACACTGCGCCGCCGGTGCCAAAGGAACCATCCACGGTCAGGTCAGCCACATCCAAAATGCGGTAGGTCAGATACACGCCAATGGCCATGATGCCCCAGATAAGGCCCTGTGCGCAGGCACCCGGCAAAGCGCCCGGCAGATTTGCCAATCTTGCAATAACGTCCAAAACAATTCCTCCTGATTCTAATACGCTTTTTTATTCACCCGTTTGAATACGGGAAAGCGGAGAAGAGCGTTCTCAGCCCTTCTCCGCTGATTTTCTATTTTGTTTTCCGAAATACTTTAGCCTTCGATTTCCTCGTAGCCGTCGGGAACGGTCAGGCCCAGATCGTCGCAGATGGCTTTGTTGTACTTCTTGGTCACATCGGTGTACTCGATGGGCATAGAAGAAATATCAGCCTCGCCATTCAGGATCTTGACTGCCATCTCACCAGTAGTGTAGCCCAGATCGTAGTAGCTGATGGAAAGGGTGGCCACACCGCAGCCGGCGCAGATGCCCTCTTCGCCTGCGAACACAGGCTTCTTTGCCGGGCGGCAGATACCGTCCACGATGCCGGTGTTGGCAGCGACCGTATTATCGGTAGGAACGTACAGAGCATCGTTCTCGTCCGCAGCTTTCTGGCAGACAGAGGACAGGTCGTTGGAATCAGAGAAAGCGTACTGAGTAACGGTGACGCCCTTTTCCTCCAGATACTTCTGAACCTCGTCCACCTGATACTGGCTGTTGGCCTCAGCAGAGCAGTACAGCAGGCCAACCTTCTTGACTTCAGGCATCCACTCCACGATCATCTCAGCCTGCTGATCCAGCGGGGCCAGATCGGAAGTGCCGGAGATATTGCCGCCCACAACGCCGTCGAAATCGGTCAGGCCCAAAGCCACACCGTACTCGGTAACAGAGGTGCCCAGCACCGGGATGGTGTTGGTGGCAGACTGTGCAGCCTGCAGGGCAGGAGTGGCGTTTGCCATGATCAAATCCACACCAGCAGAAACAAAACCGTTGGTGATGGTAGCGCAGGTTGCAGAATCGCCCTGTGCGTTCTGGAAATCGAAAGTAACATTTTCACCGAAGGACGCAGTCAAAGCATCTTCAAAACCCTGAGTGGCGGCATCCAGAGCGGCATGCTGCACCAGCTGGCAGATACCAATGGTGAATTTCTGGCCGTCAGCTGCGGCAGAGGCTACTGCAGAAGATGCAGGGGCGGCAGAAGAAGCAGCTGCAGAAGATGCAGAAGAACCGCCGCAGGCAGTCAGAGCAGCTGCAGCACCGCAGGCAGCGGCTGCTGCCAGAAACGAACGACGAGTGATTTTACGCATAATGATCTATCTCCTCTATCTCTTTGCTTACGCGGCCTACAGGTGCCGCGCCAGAAAGCATAGTCTTGTATGCGGGACTCGTACAGTCTCGCTTTACACTCGTGAAGTATAGCACACATTTCGCGGTAAAACAACTCACTTTTGTCCAAAAACGGCCTTTATTATCGATTGTATTAAATATATCTATCGATTATTTTGATTTGCCGTTCTGTTTCTTCTGATATTCCGTCAATTTTACAATTTCGCCATTCAGCCAATTGAGGTTGCGCTCCAACTGCGGCAGGAACCGCTGGGTGTAATCGTAATTAAAGTACAGTGCCTGCCAGAGTTTCGCCTGCATCCGGCGTACCAGCACCGGGCTGAGCAGAGTCTCGGCCTGTTCCACCACATCTTCCAGCTCCATGCAGCCCAGTGCCCAGCGCACATCCGTCTGCTCCCGGGCGGGAACATCATAGCGGGACAAGTAATCCTCCACCTTCGCTTCGATCACCCGTCCGCCGCAGGCAGTGGGCTGCAGAAAATAGCTCACCTCCCCTTCCCTGCTGATCTCCTGCGCCAGCGGGTAAAGTGCACACACCAGCGGCTCAGCATCATGGATGGCGCAGTGGTCCCCAGTAAGGAAAGGACAATTGTTTCGGTTTTCTTTCACCGGGGCCAGCCGCAGCACCGGCAGATGGCTCACTGTGCCGATGCTTGCCCGGCAGAACCCCCGCGCCACCATTTGCGGCGGCAGACGCAGCCGGGCCGCAATGCGCCAGAGATCAAAGCCCGACAGCACGATATCCTCCCGCCCCCGGCAGCAATCGCCACAGCCATTGCACGCAAAGCTGAAATGCGCGTCCCGTGCCAGCAGAGGCATGGCATCCGTACGTGTGAAATCGATCTGTCCGCAAAGGTCGATATGATGGTTCCTCATTTGTTCTTCCTTCTTTCCCTGCAATCCTGCCCACATAAATTCAAAAAAGCCCTGAGACATCCATCTCAGAGCTTTCTGTTCAAGTCGGCGACTACCTATTTTCACGCGCCGTTTCCAGCGAACTATCTTCGGCA